>CETI01078617.1_pt1 | contig 100400 bp, 98 predicted proteins | sample 361441 | NCBI WGS metagenome assembly CETI01 (sample SAMEA2622478, study PRJEB7988) | marine metagenome | biome: marine biome (ENVO:00000447); feature: deep chlorophyll maximum layer (ENVO:xxxxxxxx); material: "saline water (ENVO:00002010), including plankton (ENVO:xxxxxxxx)" | depth 90 m | reverse complement strand
TTTCTTATAGGCTTAGGTTTTTCTCTTAAAACTTCTACAGTAGTTTCTACATTTTTCTTAATTATCTCAGGAGCAACAGAAATCTCTTTAGGAATTTTAGGCAAATCTATTCTTTCAACGACCTCATCAACAGTCTTTTCTCCTCTACACCCGAATAAAATAAGTAATAATAAAGTTGGGAATAAAATCTTTTTTTTCATAAATTTGTAATTTATTGGCCATTGCCTAATAAATTATACTTTCCAACCAGTTTTACTTCCACATCTTATACATCTTCTAACATTAAAGATTTCATCCCAATCTCCATCTGTCGCAACATAGTCTAAAATACATCTTAGTGCCTTGTCTTTAGAGGCTAAATCATATTTATCTTTTAGATGATCTAGCATATTAACAAGGTCTGCTTGTATTTCAAAAATCACTTCTTTTTTTTCTCCTGCCATTTTGACTCCATTTTTTATTTAATTTTTTTTTATAGTACATCTTTTTGAAAAATATTTTTCAATTAATATAAATTATGCTTCTTAAAAAATAAATTAATATTTTATTAACAAATTAATAGATTTTTTTATGATATTTTCTTTTGGAAAATGATATCTTTTCTTTATCAAAATAAAATTTCAACTATTTAAGGATTTAGGGATGAAGATATTTATAAATTTATTATTAGTTTCAATATTAAGCATTTCATTATTTGCATGTGGTACTTCAGAAGATGAAGAGGCTGTAACTCAAGAAGAAGTGGCGCAAGACTCAGATGAAGGTAAAGACCATGAAGGACATGGACATGATGAGATGGAACCATTTAAGTTTGGTATGATTTTAGTCGGCCCAAGAGATGATAAAGGTTGGTCTCAAGCTCATTTTGAAGGTGGAGAATACATAGAAGAAATCTCTGGTGGAGAAATGATAGTTGCTGATATGATAAATCCAGCTGATAGTCCTAACTTAACAGTTGATCAAGTAGTTTCAGATATGATTGACGAAGGTGCTCAGTTAGTATTTGCAACATCAGATGATATGAAAGACGGTATACTTGCTGCTGCTGAAAAATTCCCAGATGTTCCTATGGTCTGGGCTTCAGGAGATAGTGCTTGGAATGACGGAAAAGCATATAGAGGAGACCTAGAAAACTTGGGAAATATAATGGGAAAGATGGAATATGGAAAGATGATTGCAGGATGTGCAGCAGCTCTAAAGACAAAAACAGGAAAAATAAGCTTTTTGGGTCCATTAATTAATGATGAAACCAGAAGGCTAGCTAATGCTGCATATTTAGGAGCAAGCCATTGTTACGATGGAGATGATTTAAGTTTTGAAGTTGTTTGGATTGGTTTCTGGTTCCATATACCAGGTGTAACTTCGGATCCAACTCAAGTTGCCAATGAGTTTTTCGATGGTGGTTCAGATGTGATAATATCTCATATCGATACACCAGAGGCATTAGTAGTGACTGGCCAAAGAGCAGCAGAAGGAGAGGATGTTTTTGTAGTGGGATATGATTATGAAAATTCATGTGACACTGCTCCTGAAGTTTGTTTAGGTGTACCATACTTCAACTGGGGTCCTGATTACTTAAATGCAGCAATGAATGCAGCTCATGGAGAATTTAATGCAGAATTTTTATGGTCTGAGCCTAACTGGGAAGATATGAATGATAAAGATTCATCTCCTATAGGCTGGAAAACTGGAGACGGTTTAAATGATTCAGAAAAAGGAAAGCTTGATTCTTTTATAGGTAAGCTTTCTTCAGGTAACTTAAATCTTTTTACAGGACCTTTGAATTTTCAAGATGGATCTGAATATCTTTCAGATGGCCAAGAAGCTTCAGATTCTGAAATTTGGTATACCCCTCAATTACTAGAAGGTATGACTGGAGATAGTCAATAAAAATTATAGGGCTTCTCATTTGAGAAGCCCGTTTTTTTTCATGAAGATAGAGATAAAAAACATATCTAAAACATTTGGTGATCTAATAGCAAATTCAGAAATTAATATTTCTATCGATGATGGTATTCATGCTCTTTTAGGCGAGAATGGCGCTGGTAAATCTACTCTTGTAAAAATTATTTCAGGTCAAATATCTCCTGATAAAGGAAAGATATTAATTGATGGAAAAAATCTTGTTTTAGGTTCACCAGTTGAATCAATTAATAATGGAGTTGGACTATTAAATCAAGACCCTTTAGATTTTGGAAATCTATCAGTATTAGAGACATTTTTAGTTGGAATAAAGGATAAAAATCCTTATAGAAATCTTAGTCAAACCAAAGAGAAAATTTTGAGTCTTTTTGATAAATACAAAATTGATATTGATTTTTCTCATAAAACGAATAGCCTCTCAATTGGTGAAAGGCAACAAATTGAACTACTCAGGCTTCTTTATAATGGAGCAAAGCTCATAATCTTAGATGAGCCTACAAGCGCATTTTCATTAGAACAAAAGAAAATGATGTTTGATACTTTACGTAGCTTAACAGAAGAAGGAATAATTATAATTTTTGTTTCTCATAAGCTTGATGAGATTATAGAATTATGTGATTCAGGAACAATATTAAAATCAGGAGCTGTTATTCATTCAATTACTAAGCCATTTGATTCTCAAGATATTCTCGAAAAGATGTTTGAAAATTCTACATCCAAAATAATAAATGATCAAGATTTTACAAATAACAGGAATTTTAATATTTTAGTTTCATCTACGGATTTTTTGGGAAAAAATAAAAATAATCTAGAAAACAAATTTCCATATGGATCAGTAATAGGTGTTGCTGGCTTACAAGGATCTTCAAATGATACATATATTAAAAATTTTTTTACAAATGAATTTTCAGACACTAAACTGATTTTGGATTCTAATACCTCAATATCAAAAAAAACTTATTATTATATGCCTTCAGATAGGATAGAAAAAGGCTTATTTAGTGACCTTAATGTACTTGAGCATTTTGGATTGTTCAAATCTTCAGATTCAAAGTTTTTGAGCTGGAATAAAATAAAAGAAATTGCATCAAATAAAATAAATCAGTTTAATATTAGAGCAAAATTCTCAAATGAAGTAAGTGAATTATCAGGAGGCAATCAACAAAGATTAATGCTTTCTCTTATGCCTGAAAATCAATCTATACTTTTATTGGAACAGCCAACAAGAGGATTAGATTTTAATTCTGCTCAAAATATATGGGAAATGATTTTATCTAGAAAATCAAAAGATATAGCAATTCTTTTTTCTTCAACAGATATTGATGAAATTTGGGATTACTCAGATATAGTTATATCTGTTTCTGGTAAATTCATCGTAAATATAGATTACAAGAAAAAATTATCTAAGGAAAAGATTATTAATTATGTTTCCGGAATATTATAAAAATGAATAAAAATTTTCAATTAATTCAAATAAATTTATTAAGACTGATTTTAACTTTGGTCATTATTTTTTTCGTTCTAACTCTTTTTGGAACATCTCCTATAAGTGTTTTTGATTCAATAATCTATGGATCAATGGGGAGTTATTCTAAGCTTATTAGAACATTGATAGTTTGGGCGCCTATATCGATGGCTTCAATAGCATTGATTTATACTTTTTCTGCTGGAATGTGGAATATAGGTATAGAAGGGCAGATAATTATGGGTGCTGTAGGAGCAACTTTAATAGCTAGATCTTTTTTAGGGGATACATTTATTTCACCATACATTCAAATTCTTTTCGCGTTGGGTTTTGGAGGTTTTTGGGGACTTCTTTGTGGTTTTTTAAAAGTCAAAGGGAATGTTCATGAAATTTTTAGTGGATTAGGTTTAGACTTTGTTGCATCAGGGATAGTAATTTACTTAATTATTGGACCATGGAAAAGAGAAGGTATAGCTTCGACAAGTGGTACGGATGTTTTTGATAAAGCTTCATGGATACCAACTATTGGTCAAAATGAATTTCCATTATTATTAATTTTTATCATTTTTATTTTATATATATTTAGCTTTTTTGTACTAAAATATACATCTTTTGGTCTGCGTCTTAAGGCTACAGGTATAAATGAAGAAGCTACTGAAAGATTTTATTTTAGCTCTAGTAAATACATTCTATTATCTTTTTTTATAGCTGGGGCAATTGCTGGACTTGCAGGGTTTTCTCAAGCCTCAGGAGCTTATCATAAATTAGTTCCATCTATATCAGGAGGATTTGGATTCTTATCTATTTTGATTGTTCTTATTTGTTCACGGAATATATTTTTTACTTTAGTCATTAGTTTTTTATTTTCTGCATTAATAGTTGGAGGAAGCCAACTTCAAATCAAGTTGGGACTAGATCATAGTTTAATAGGTATTATTCAGGCTACATTTGTTCTGAGTTGGCTAATACTAGAAAAATTAAAATTAGAAAAATTGTTGCTAAAAAAAATCATTAGGAGCAATGAATAATGCTTTTTGAGAATACTATCATTACAGTTATATCATTAAGTACGCCATTGATTATTGCCGTCATTGGAGAAACAATTTCAGAAAAAAGTGGTGTCATAAATCTTTCAGCTGAGGGAACAATAATGATTTCAGCTTTAGCGGGTTTTGCTTTTGGTTATATTACAGATATTGCTTTTATTGGATTTCTAGCTGGAATGTTAAGTGGAGCTCTTATTGCTAGTTTTATATCTTACTGCGATATTAAATTACGAATGGATCAAATTGCAGTTGGTTTTGTTTTGACTATTCTATGCATAGACTTAAGCAATTATTTGGGTCAAGATTATGTAAGGATTAATGGGCCAATGGTTACAAAGTTTTCTATACCTTTGCTTTCGAATATACCAATAATAGGTAAAATTTTATTTAATCACTCTTTTATAACTTATTTCTCTATTTTACTCATCCCTACTTCTTGGTTTTTCTTGAATAAAACAAATATAGGGTTATCAATCAGAGCATCTGGAGAAAATCCTTTGGCAGCAAGTTCTAGAGGAATTAATGTCAAAAAAATGAGAATGCTTGGAACAATTATAGGAGGCTCTTTATTAGGTTTAGCAGGAGCTAGTTTTTCTTTGTATACCAAATATGGTTGGTCTGAAAGTCATACAGCAAACTATGGTTGGATAATACTTGCAATTGTTATTTTTGGAGGTTGGAATCCATTTAGAGCTGCAGCGGGGGCATATGGGTTTGGATTATTGCAAGTTCTAGCAATTAAGGCTCAGAGTGTTACACTTGCACTTTCTCAGATATTACCATTATTGCCGTTTCCAATAATGATATTTATACTAATTTTTATACAATACATTAATAGAAGTGAAAGAAAGAAATTTCCTAAATTTTTAATTTCAATACTTGGAGGGAACCAACCTGAAGCAATAGGAAAAAAGCTTCCAGAGGATGTAAATTAATATGAAAGATATAAAAATTTCAGACATTGAAGTTTTATGGGACAGAGATGAAATAGATTCTGAAGTTAAAAAATTGGCAAAAAAAATAAGCAATGAATTTAAAAGCTATGATTCTATAAATCTCATACCTATTTTAACTGGCGGATTAGTTTTTGCTTCAAAATTATTAATTGAATTAGACTCTTTGAAGCCGGGATCATCTAGAATGTTTCCATTAATTGCAAAGACATATGGAAACTCCTTGGAGTCTCAAGGAACAAAGATATATGGGTATGACTTTCTTGCAGATAGCTTAGAAAGAAATTCTCCAAGTATAATAATTGATGATCTTATGGATACAGGAGAAACGCTATTAAAAGTCAGAGAAAGCGTTTTAAGTATTTCAAATGAAAAAGTATATACTTCAGTGTTAGTTGATAAGTTAGGAAATAGAAATAATATTTTTCATCCTGATTTTACTTGCTTTGTACTAGATGATGATAAATGGATTGTTGGTTATGGAATGGATTATATTGGAAAATTTCGAGGATTAGATTATGTTGGATCTATTATTACTTAAAAATGAAAATAAATAAGATTCAAATAGATGTTATTGAAAGAGACCCTGGCCCATTAAATGTAAAAGATGAAAGATCTAACATTGGAGGGAAAACTACTCAAGGTGTTTTGAGATTGATTACTGATGAAGGAATAGAGGGTAATGCATTTATTGGAGACCAAGCTTCTTCATCTGAAGATAGAATAAAAATAATCAATGATGTCTTAAAACCTAAAATTTTAGGTATGAACTCAGATGATAGAGAATGGTTGTGGTCAGAAGTTGATAACTTATCTGGGCATGGCTTGCCTATTTACTCCTCTTGGGCTCCAATAGATGTAGCTTTATGGGATATTGCGGGTAAAGAACTTGGGAAGCCAATTTTCTCATTACTAGGAGGAAAAGATAAAGAAATAAAGCTTTATGCAACATATCCTCCTCGACATAATAATCCTGAAGGATTTATAGAAGAGTCCGAAGAATTACTAGATGAAGGCTATTCAGCATATAAAATTCATCCAGGGAACCTAACCGTCAAGGATACAATTTCAGTTGTAGAGGGTGTAAGAAAAGCAGTTGGTAACAAAATGGAGCTGATGTTAGATAGAAATCATGGCTATTCCTTGAATGAAGCACTGAAAGTTGGAAAAGCCTTAGATTCAAATAATTACTATTGGTTTGAAGATCCTGTGATTACGTCAAATATAAGAGGAATAAAGCGTTTACATGAAACCTTAGATACTCCAATTAATATGAGTGATTCAGCTACTTTTCTAATTAAAGAAGCAGCAAATTTTTTAGGGAATAATCTTGTTGGAATGATACGTGGAACTACTAGAAAACTAGGAATTACTGGCTTAATTAAATTGTCAGCAATGGCTGATGCATTTAATATAAATTGTGAAATAGGATTGGCAGGGAACTCTATAATGAACATCGCTAATTTGCATGTTATTTCTTCAGTTTCAAATAACTCTTTTTATGAATACTGGAGACCAGAACATATACATCAGTGGGGAATTGATAAAGAAATTCAAATTAATCCAAACGGAAAATTGAATTTACCCCAGAATCCAGGTTTAGGAATTAATTTAGATGAAGATTGGATAGATTTTCATAAAGTACATAGTATTGATTAGTCTATTTTTTAATTAAAAGATTGGATAAATATGAGTTTTAAAAATAATGCTGCTGAAGTAATAATTATTGGACTAGGTGCAATGGGAAGTGCTAGTTCTTATTATCTTTCTAAGCAAGGTGTTAAGGTTTTAGGCTTTGATACTTATCACCCTCCTCATAATTTAGGTTCTTCTCATGGTCATACTAGGGTGATAAGGGAAGCATATCATGAAGGAATATCATATGTTCCGATTGTACAAAGGGCATATGAACTTTGGCATGAAATTCAAAATTCTTCAACAAAAAAAATTATTATGGAGTATGGAGGTCTTTATTTAGGAAGCGATGGGAATTATTTAAAAGATGCAAAATTATCTGCAGAAAAATATAACATCCCAATATCAGAACTAAATAATAAAGAAATACTTGATAGGTATAAAGTACTAAATCCTCCAGAAAATTTCCAAGGGTTGCTAGAAAATAGAAGCGGGGCTGTATTTCCTGAAAATTCAATAGAATATTTTCTTAAAAACTCCAAATCTAATGGTTCGATACATAAATTTAATGAAAGGGTTCTTTCTTGGGAAAAATTATCTGATTCATATAAAGTTGTAACAGATAAAGGTGATTATTTTTCAGAAAAACTTATTTTCAGTTCTGGTGCTTGGATTAAGAATTTATTGCCAATTATAAATATTCCAGTAAAAACTGAAAGGCAAGTTCTTCTTTGGTTTGAGCCAAAAAAAGATAAAGAATTATTCTTAAATAAAAATCTTCCAAACACTGGATGGGATTTAGAAAATGGATTGGAATTTTATACTCAACCAATAATTGAAAGCAAAGGATTTAAAGTTGCTATGCATCATAATGGGAAATTTATTTCTCCTGATAATTTGCTAAGAGAATCTAATAAAGATGACATAGATATAATTAGAGGATTTTTAGAAGAGTATATCCCTTCTGCAAATGGAGAATTGATTGATACCAGAGTATGTATTTATACTGATACTCCTGACTATGATTTTATTTTGGATCGTCACCCTGAAGACGATAATATAATTATTTGCTCGCCTTGTTCAGGACATGGATTCAAATTCACTCCAGCTATTGGTGAAATTTGCTCAAATATGATTGTTGGCCAAAATATTCAATATGATTTATCTGAATTTTCTCTGAGTAGATTCTAGGAAATATAGTAGACATTATTTTCTGTTTACTGATATATAAGACATTAAGTTAAATTCTCTTATAAAAGGTAGTAGTATGTAACCAAACATAGATCTAATTTCGGTGAATCCCGGACTAAAGTTGCTGGTGTCACTCCTGAATATATGGAAATGAAAGGAGAGATTATGTTTTATTTACGCAATAAGTTAGTGGCAATGATAGTGCTGCTAATGGCAATCTTCATTTTTGCCGCGTGTAGCAGTGAAGAGGATTCTTCATCTAGTTCTGCTAGTGGAAGTACTCTTACAACTATTCTTGAAAGAGGAGAGTTGGTTTGTGGAGTCAATGATAACTTGACAGGTTTTGGAGTTGTTAATTCTTCAGGACAATTTGAAGGTTTTGATATTGATTTCTGTAAAGCTGTAGCCGCAGCAATTTTAGGAGACTCTAGTAAGGTTGAATATGTTCCTTTGACAGCTTCTGCACGTTTTGAAGCATTGGCAGCAAATGAAATTGACATGCTTATTAGAAATACAACTTGGACAGCAAGTAGAGATAGAGACTTGGGTAACGATTTTACAGTCCCTACATTCTATGATGGACAAGGCATGATGGTGAAAGCAAGTAGCGGATATGATTCAATTGAATCAATGTCAGGTACAACAGTTTGTGTTCTTCAAGGAACAACTACAGAGTTAAATCTAGATGATAGATTTTCTACTGCAGGTATTCCTTACACACCTTTGACATTTGAAACAAATGATCCTTTACAAGCAGCTTATGAAGAAGGAAGATGTGATGGTTGGACTACTGATAAGTCAGGTCTAGCATCAAAAAGAGCTGGTTTCTCTAACCCTAGTGATCATGTAGTTTTGGCTGAAACTTTATCTAAAGAACCACTAGGTCCTCTTACAAGAGACAACGATAGTGAATTCTATGATGTTGTTCAGTGGGTGGTATTTGGAATGATGCAGGCTGAAGAAAGTGGAATTAACAGTTCTAATGTTGCATCAATGGCAGGAAGCCCAACAGATCCTGGAATGGCAAGATTACTTGGTGTAGGATTTGACGGTGGTGAGCCGCCAGATTTTTCTTTTGGAATCCCAGTAGACTTTATGCAAAACGTTATATCTCAAGTAGGTAACTACGGTGAGGTATACGATAGGCATTTAGTTCCACTAGGACTAACAAGAGAAGGTAGTTTAAATGCTCAGTGGACAGATGGTGGATTGATTTACGCTCCTCCATTTAGATAGGAATTCCCTAACTAAGCAAATTTTTAACCTACAGGGTAGAAATACCCTGTAGGTTAAATTAATCATATGTTTTCAAACTTATTTCAACAATTAAAAACTCAAGAATCAATGAAAAAAAAGCTTGAAGTTCTTTTATACGATAGAACTTTTAGAAAGCTTTTGATTCAGTTGGTTTTTTCTGGTTTTATGATTCTTTTTCTTTTCTACTTAATTACGAGAGCATTTAGCTTAGAACTTGGTTTTGGTCACCTAGGAAGTAGGGCAGGATTTGGTATTAGTCATGCTTTCTTAATTGACTATACTAGTAATGCTTCTAGATGGCAGGCTTATTTTGTAGGAATAATTAATACTATTAGAGTAAGTTTTATTGGTATATTATTAGCAACTACTCTAGGGGTTTTAATGGGCCTTGCTAGATTATCAAAAAACTTTTTAATAAGTAGAATTTCTGCAGGATATGTTGAATTTATTAGAAATACACCTTTATTAATCCAAATAATCTTTTGGCAATTAGTTTTATTGCAATTACCACAAATTTCAGAAGCATTAACTTTTGGAGGGATTTCGGTGTGGTCAAATAGAGGAATACTTCTTCCTTTCATTAATTCAGTTGAAAATGGATCTTTGTGGTTTTTAATACTTTTGGTAAGTTTGATAGTAACCTTATTTGTTAGATCTTACTTAAATAAATTTCGAGAAGAAAATGTAAATTTCTTTTCTCCTAATTTGATATCGTTGGGATTTTTTCTATCGATTGCTATAATTTCTTATTTCATTCTAGGTATAGATTTATACTCAGATATTCCTTCATTAGAAGTCAATGAATATGGTACTTATATTCAATCAGGTGGATTTTTACTTTCTCCTGAGTTTTCTGCTATTTTATTTGCTTTGGTTTTATATACAGGAACTTTTATTACTGAAATTGTAAGAGGTAGTATACAAAGCCTTCCAAAAGGTCAAACTGAAGCAGCTCAAGCACTCGGATTAAGCTCTTATCAGAGAATTACTTTAATTATTTTACCTCAAGCATTGAGATCAATAATTCCTCCCTTAACAAATCAGTATTTAAATTTAACAAAAAATTCAAGTTTATCTGTTGCCATAGCATATCCAGATGTATTTATGGTTTCTAGAACAATAATGAACAATGCAGGTCATGCTTTGCCTATGCTATTTCTAATACTTATTACATTTTTAGGATTAAGTCTTTTTATATCAATTTTTATGAACTTTTTAAATAGAAGAGTCACAAGGATAGGTGCATGACAAAAGCAATTAGTTGGGTAAAAGAAAATTTATTAGCCACTAAGGTTGATATATTTTTGACTATAATAGGAGCATATTTTATTTATTTTATATTATCTTTATTCTTAAATTTTGTTTTTTCTTCTGACTGGACTCTTATAGAAGTAAATAGAAAAATTTTACTAGTTGGTTTATTCCCTGAAGAAGATTTATGGCGTATATGGTCTGTATTTTATGTTTTTTCACTTTTGTTAACTTCAACTATTTCTCTTGTTTATGGATTGCAAATAAGAACTTCTATTTTCTATGTTTTTATTCTTTTGATACCTTTCCTGATATTTACAACAATTAATATGATTTTTCATATTTTGATACTTATAATTCTATCTTTGTTGTCTTATGTTTTTGTCTATTATCTAAAGAGAAGATCATATAGAGTAATACTCTCAAGAATAATTGTTATTTCTTGGATTATTTTTATACCATTTTTATTTTTAGTCTTAGTCTTAGGAGATGGTCCTAAAGTAACACTTTGGGGAGGCTTTTTTGTTAACTTAATACTTGCTGTAATAGCAATATTAGCTGGTTTTCCTTTGGGAGTTATATTTGCATTAGGAAGAGCAAGTTCCTATAAAACCATAAAATTAGTTTCAGTTGTTTTTATTGAAACTTTTAGAGGAGCCCCATTGATAGCTTGGCTATTTTTTGCTTGGTTTGTTCTTCCAAACTTTTTACCTGATTTATTTTCTCTAAACGATATAAATCTAGTTATTAGAGCTATGATTGTTTTATCTTTATTTTCTAGTGCATATGTAGCAGAAGTAGTTAGAGGTGGACTTCAATCTATCCCAAAAGGCCAGAAAGAAGCAGCTACCGCATTAGGATTAAATACATTTTTAGAATTATTATTTATTACTATGCCTCAGGCAATAAGAATCGTAATTCCTGCTATAGTTAGTACCTTTATAGCTATCTTCAAAGATACATCTCTGGTGTTTATTTTAGGAATTACAGATTTATTGAGAATTGGGAGATTGATTCCTGAACAACAACAAGAATTTTACGGTAAATCTATAGAAGTATTATTAATTGTAGCTTTGTTATTTTGGGTAGTTTCAATAATACTTTCACAAATAAGCAGATCAATTGAAAAAAGGCTAAATGTTAGTCAATAAGGAGAGAAATTATGGATAAAAAAATATCTGTTGAAACCAAGGATGTAACAAAATTTTTTGGATCATTTCAAGCATTGAAAGGAATTACAGCTGATATATATGAAGGAGAAGTAGTCGTTGTGTTAGGTCCCTCTGGTTCTGGTAAATCAACTTATATTAGAACTATAAACGGTCTTGAAGAGCATGATTCAGGATTAATAAAAGTAAATGGTACTGAGCTTAACAATAATATTAAAAATATAGAAAAGATTAGATCAGAAGTTGGAATGGTTTTTCAACAATTTAATCTTTTTCCTCATTTATCTGTATTAAGAAACATAACTTTAGCTCCACAGAAAGTAAAAAAATTACCTAAATCAGAAGCAGAAGATTTAGGGATGAGTTTGTTAGAAAGAGTAGGAATTCCAGAACAGGCTTTGAAATATCCTTCTCAATTATCTGGAGGTCAACAACAGAGAGTTGCTATAGCTAGAGCGTTAGCAATGCAACCAAAAATAATGTTATTCGATGAACCTACGTCAGCTTTAGATCCCGAAATGATAAAAGAAGTTTTAGATGTAATGACTGAGCTTGCACAAAGTGGAATGACTATGATTTGTGTTACACATGAAATGGGATTCGCTAAAGAAGTAGCTGACCGCTTTTTATTTTTTGATGAAGGACTGATTGTAGAATCTGGAACTCCAGAACACTTTTTTGAAAATCCCCAAGAAGATAGAACTAAGCTATTCTTAAGTCAAATTCTATAAATTTTCTATTGTTATTTTTTAATTAGTTATATTATTATCAAAGAAATTTAATTTTATAACTAAGGATACAAAATGTACGATAAGAAAAGGATTGGTGTTTTTGGAGCTGGAGCAATCGGAGGTATTACGGGCGGCTTACTTTCTAGAGCAGGTCATGATGTTACCTTTATAGATACTTGGTATGAACATATAGAAAAAATTAATTCTAATGGTCTTATTGTTAAAAACCAAGTTTCAGAATATTTATGTAAACCCAATGCTGTTCATATTAATAATCTTCAAGGAATTAAAGAAAAATTTGACATAGGAATTATTGCAGTAAAATCATATGATACAGAATGGGTAACTCATGCATTGAAAAGTTATGTAAAAGATGATGGATATTTTGTTGGCTTCCAAAATGGAATAAATGATTATACTATTTCAGAAATTGTAGGGGAGGAAAAAACTCTTGGATGTGTAATAACAATAGCTGCTATGGCATCAGAGCCAGGATTTGCTTGGAGGACTGATTCTAGAGGGAATGGTACTGCATATAAAGTAGGAGAGATGAGTGGAGGTATTACAGAAAGACTAAAAGATTTTGTTGCAATGATGCAGGCCGTAGGACAAACAGAAGCGACAGATAATTTAATGAGAGACAGGTGGACGAAACTGATGGTAAATTGTATGGATAATACTCTATCAGGTTTGACAGGATGGGGAACTTCAGAAGTCAGATCAGAACCTATTGCTCAAGATGTAGCAATAAAAATTGCAGCTGAAGTTATTCATGTATCAAAATCTGAAGGATTTGAAATTACAGATATAAATGGTATATCTGCTGATGAATATTTAGATGCAGCATCTGGAAACAAAATTGAGGAATTGAAAAATAAAATGTTAGAGGCAGCTAAAATGGCAGGTTCAGCAAGTAGGCCATCATTTGGTCAGGACGTTTTGAAAAAAAGAAGAACAGAAGTAAATTTTCTTACAGGGTATATAAGTAAAATTGGAAAGAAAAATAATGTAGATACTCCTGTATGCGATAAGATAACTGACATAGTAAATGAGCTAGGTGTTGGATTTGATCCTTCTCCTAAGCATCTTGATGAAATTGAAGAAATGATTAGCTGATAGTTTAGTGAGAGATAAATGTACGATAAAAAAAGAATTGGTGTTTTTGGAGCTGGAGCAATAGGAGGTGTAGTAGGAGGGTTACTTTCTAGAGCAGGTCATGATGTGACACTTATAGATACTTGGCATGAGCATATAGAAAAAATTAAATCCAATGGTCTAATTGTTATAAATCAAGAGTCCGAATATAGATGTAAGCCAAAAGTTGTTCACGTAAACGAACTACAGAGTATAAAGGAAAAGTTTGATATAGGAATAATTTCAGTTAAGTCATATGACACAGAATGGGCTACTCATGCTTTAAAAAATTATGTAAAAGATAATGGTTTTTTTGTAGATTTCCAAAATGGAATAAATGATTTAAGAATTTCAGAAATTGTAGGTAAGGAAAATACTTTAGGATGCATTATAACTATTAGTGCAGTTGCTTCTATGCCTGGGTATGCATGGAGGACAGATGATAGAAAAGATATTTGCTTTAAAGTTGGTGAAGTATCTGGAGGGATTACGGAAAGATTAAAAGATTTTGTTTTAATGATGCAAGCTGTAGGATTATCAGATTATACTGATGATTTACTAGGGGAGAGGTGGTCAAAATTAATGGTAAATTGTATGGCAAATCCACTCGCTGGATTAACAGGTTGGGGAACTTCAAAAGTTAGATCAGAATCAATAACTCAAAATATTGCTATTCAAATTGCTTCAGAAGTTGTTAAAGTTGCAAAATCTGAAGGCTATAAAATGGGTACTATAATGGGAATGGAACCTGATGATTTTGTAGATGCTGCTAATGGTGAGAAGATTGAAGAAATAAAGAATCAATTTTTAGATGCTGCTAAACAAGCTGGTTCAGCTAGTCGTCCGTCATTTGGTCAGGATGTTCTAAAAAAAAGAAGAACAGAAATCGATTACCTAACTGGATATGTGAGTGAAGTAGGTAAAAAAAATAAAATTTCTACTCCATTTTGCGATAAGATAACATTTATAGTAAATGAACTTGGTGTAGGATTTAATCCTTCTCCTGATCATCTTGAAGACTTAGAAAAAATGTTAGATTAAATCATGATAAAAATAACCTAAGGCTTGTAATTAATTCCCTTTAGATTACCAGATTTAAATATTTCATTCCATTTATCTAAAAAGGTTGCATTCCATTCATCAGTAAATTTAGATTTTATCATTTCTTCAAAAACTGGCCAAAAAATTATGATTCCATCTGCTCCATCTAAAATTGCTTTATGTGCTGTTGTAACAGATCTAACAAGAGCAGCTGTGATAAAAGGTCTATTCTTCCATCCGTCAAATGTAGATTTTATTTCCCTAATTAGTTCTGTGGAATCTTTATTTACATCTAAAAAAGGCTCGCAGAAAGGCAAAACATGAGTTACTCCAGCATTTGCAGCTAATACAGCCTGATTTAATGTAAAAATAGTAGTACAAAAAGTTTCAACATTAGCTTTTTTTAACTCCCCAAATGCCCCTAATGCATGTTCACTCATTGGGATTTTTAGAATTATTTGATCTGACAATTTTGTAAAAGCTTCTCCTACATCTAATAGTTCATTTGTAGAATGTCCATCTATCTCAATGGCAACTTTTTTATCTGTTATGTCTAAATATCTTTTTGTTAAATCTATTAATGAACCATATTTGTCTGTCATATCTTTAAGTACAACAGTATTTGTAACAATTCCTTTGACTCCCTTATCCATCCATTTTTTTAAGTCTTCTGGATCTCCTGCTAACCATACATCAGGTCCTATAGAATTATTCATATTTTCATTTGCATTTGTAATTTTCATAAAATTCTCCTATTTTATCTCTACAATATCTTCTTTCTCTATTTTTTCTTTATCTAATTCCATTCCAAGACCTACTTCGTCTGTCTCTTCAAAAAAGCCCTGATTTGGTTTTTCAGGAGTTTTTAGAAAATGTTGGTGAACTTTATTCCACTTTATCAGATACTCTTGAAATGGAGTATTTATAGGTACTTGTGATAATGAAAAGTGCAGAGTTGCATTAGATGAATGCCCATGTGGTATTGTAATTAGATCATGAGTGCTTGCTAAGTGAGATATTTTTATTACTTCTGATAACCCTCCTGCCCAATAAATATCAGGTTGATAAATATCTAGTGCATTTTTTTCAATAAATCTTAACATTCCCCATCTTGTATAGTCATGTTCAGCACCTGATAAAGGAATGCTTATTTTATCCTTAATCTTTTTATAAATTTCTATCCTGTCAGGCATTACAGTTTCTTCTAACCAATATGGCCTGTATTCTTCGATTCTTTTTGCTAATTCAACAACATATTTATAGTCCATTGATTGCCAGCAGTCGAGCATTATTTCATAGTCGTCACCAACTGATTCTCTAATTGTCTTAACCATTTGAACATTCTTTTTTAGTCCTTCACGTCCAGCCATAGGACCAAATCTAAAAAACCATTTTTGAGCTGTAAATCCTTTTTCTTTATATAATTTTGCTCTTTCTGAAACTAATTTCATGTCAGTTACATTGAAACCAAGCATGGAGGCATAAGCAGGAATATTTTTTCTAGTAGGTCCTCCTAAAATTTTGTATACAGGGGAGTTGTAATATTTCCCTTTTAAGTCCCATAAAGCGCAATCTATAGCACTAATTGCCATCATTGTAATACCCTGTCTCCCATGCACACTCAATCTATGCATTTGGTCCCAAATTAATTCAATAGCTAGTGCGTCCATACCAATAATTATTTTAGATAAAGATTTTTCTACAATATCAGCATGAGATGAATCTATTGGTCCTGCAGTTCCGTATAATCCTTCATCTGTATGAATTTCTATAAATATAGAGGAAGTTTTTACTATGTCTCCTTTTTGAAATGCATCATTTTCATGACCTTCTTCAGCATATTCAGGATATATATCTATTGGCCTAACAAGTCTGTCTTCCCAAAACATACCTTCTGATTTAAAGCTTCCTTGTAATTTTCTTATTTTAACCTTTGTTATTTTCATGATTTTTTAATATTTCCTTTCCTTTTGATGGCCAATCTATTGTTGTTCCCGTACTTTCGGAATTATAAGCTGTTATTAGATCTTCTTTATTTGAGACCCCCCAATTCCTTACTAAAATATTTTTTTCTTTTGCTTTATTAACAGAATCTATATTTGAAAATTTAGCTCTAGGACAAATAAGGTTTATTTCTTGGTCTACACAGATTTCTAAATCGTATGTTGTTATTTTTTCTAATAGCCAGGCTGTTCTTTCCTTTTGATCTAATTTACGGAATCTTATTATTTGCTCAAGAAAAAAACTGCTTATTGTTATTCCACCGGGCTCATATATACCTTTTTTTGAATCTAACCAGCTATTTTTTCTTAAGGATTCTAATACTATTTCTGGAAGTTCTTGGTCTCTAGATTTTAGTTCTAAATGTAAATTAGATACCCCTGAATATTTTTTTAATAGATCGTCTAGTTTTGGGATTAAATAATGATCATCTTTTACTTTAAAGCTATTTTTTGCTTGTAGGTTTTGTATTTCATTATAATTTTTTTCTGAAATAAGCCCTTTTACTCCTGTAGTTCTGTATAAATCGAAGTCATGTATTACTACTGGAATATGATCTTTAGTAAGTTGAACATCAAATTCAAAATTATGGAAGCCTGAGCTTATAGCTAAATCGAAAGCAGGGAAAGTATTTTCAGGTGATAATTCTGAAAATCCTCTATGAGCAATGATATTAAATTCTTTTTTCATTAAATTATCTTTCATTTGGAGCAATCATATATTTCATTCCTTCTCCATTTGAAGTAGATTCTATTGCTTCATTTATTTCTTCTAATTTATAAGTCTTGCTAACTAATTTTTCAAGATTAAACTCATTGATTTTTTCAGGAGTTTGGTCAAAATAATTCCCTCTTCCAAATGAACCAAAAAGTTTTATTTCTCTATAGTGAAAATCGTATAAGTCACTCATTAAATTTGATTCTTCTGGATGAACTCCAATCATTAATGCTTGACCTCTTGGTCTCAAGTTTGAAATTCCTTCAGCTAGTAACTTTGGATTTCCCACAGCTTCAATTAAAACATCAAATCCCACTTTTTCAGTGATTTCATTTACCTCTTCTTTGTAATTATCACTAAAAGGATCCAAAACAAAATTGGCGCCTAATGATTTTGCTATATCTCTTCTGATTTTGTTAGGCTCAGAAACGACTAAACAATCAATGTTTTTTTTCATGACAAAAAGTTGACAAAAAATACCCATTATTCCAGAACCTAAGATAAGAATTTTTGAATTATCTTTATAATCAATCATTTCAGTACCTGAAAAACAACATGCTGCAGGTTCTGTCATAGCTGCGACTTCAAATGTCATTTCTTTAGGTATTTCTACTGCACATGAAATATTCATTATTGAAAATTCAGCAAAAGCACCTGTGCTTTTTTCAGAATTTAAGCATCTAGATATTTGCCAGTTCAAACAATTAATACAATTTCCACAACTAGAAGTTGTGTTACAAGCTACCCTTTTACCAATTTTTTCTATAGGAACCTTTGAACCTACATCAACTATAACTCCACTAAATTCATGTCCTAATATTTTTGGAGGATTTGAAGGGAAAAGACCTTGTGTAATGTGGACATCTGTACCGCATAATCCAACCCTTTCTATTTTAACTAGCACTTGCTCATCTTTCAATTTAGGAAGATTTATTTCCTGAATTTCAAATTTATTTTCTCCTAGCCAAACTGATGCTTTCATTTAATTGAGTTTTGTATTTATTAAGAACACTATATATTAAAATTAATAAATAACTATAAAATATTTGTAATAAAATCTTTAAAGCAAGATTTAATTGATAAGATAAATTTAATCAACAATATATTAAGAATTTATTATGTTTAGTGAATATAAATTAAATAATGTGGAATCATTTGAAACTCCAGAACATCTAATTTTTGAAGAAAAAGTTTTGCATAACATTGATTCAATAGTAGATCTAGTAGGGGATAAGGATCGATTAATCCCTCATGCCAAAACCCATAAATCTAAAGATACTTTGAGTCTCCTTATAGATAATGGGATCAAAAAACATAAAACATCAACATTAAATGAATTAGAAGTTTTAGCAGAGTGTAATCCTGATACCTTAATATTGGCATACCCTGTAACATCAATCACTAAAGCAAAAAGACTAGAAAATATAGTGGAAAATTTTCCTAATACTAAGTTTTATACTATTATTTCAAATAATTTTCATTTTGATCTAATTAAGAATGTTAAAAATTTAGCTGGAATTTATATTGATTTAGATACCGGTATGAATAGAACGGGTATATTGAAAGAAAATGTTTCAGATTTATTAGATTATATTTCTTCAAATAATTACAAAAATTTAAAAGGTATACATGCCTATGATGGACAAACATATGGAGTAGTTAGTGTTGAAGACAGGGTAATAGATACCCAAAACTCATTAAAAGATATAAGAGAAGTTGAAAAATTAGTTAAAGAAAAGTTTTCTATAAATGATTTTGAAATTATTGTTGGAGGGTCTTGGTCTTTTCACTTTTATATAAAAGAAAAAGATATAAAACTATCACCAGGGACTTGGATTTATTGGGACATCAGTAATATCAAACAAAAAGAGTTGTCATTTAAAATTGCTGGAGTTATATTAGGTCAGGTTATTGATGAAAACAAATCAAATGACACGGTTACTATTGATATAGGAGCAAAAGCTGTATCAAGTGATCCTCTTACTGAAAATAGGCTAAAACTTATAGATAAACCGAACTCTAAATTGATTTTCCAAAATGAAGAACATGGAATCATAAAACTTAATGGAGATTCTTTAGGTTTGGGAGATTATGTATTAGCTCAACCTGGACATGCATGCACGGTTACTCCTAAATATAATAGAGCTGTAAAGATAGACAAAAATGGAGATGTATCTGGAGTAATTACTCCACATGCAAGGGATAGGGTCTGATATTAATGAATACAAAATGCAAAAAACCAGATGTGATTATTATTGGATCTGGTTTTGCAGGTTTGTATATGCTTTACAAGCTTAGAGAGATTAACCTTGAAGCAATTATTATTGAAAAAGCTTCAGGAGTGGGAGGGACTTGGTTTTGGAATAGATACCCTGGAGCTAGGTGTGATATTGAAAGCATTGAATACAGCTATTCGTTTTCCGAAGATTTACAGCAGGAATGGAATTGGTCAAATAGATATTCTGATCAATCTGAAATTTTGGAATATCTAAATCATGTAGCTGATAAATTTGATTTGAGAAAACATATTGTATTTAATACTACGGTTAAATCAGCTACTTATAAAGAATCAAGCAATGAGTGGGAAATAAATACTGAATCTAGTTCTTATATTTCTAAATTTTGTGTGATGGCAACAGGTACATTATCATCAATTAAGGAACCTACCTTTGACGGTTTAGAAGATTTTCAAGGTAAAACATATATTACAGGTAAATGGCCTCATGAAAAAGTAAGTTTTACTAATAAAAAAGTTGGGATTATAGGTACTGGATCATCTGCTGTTCAATCAATACCTGTTATAGCAAATGAAGCTAAAAATTTAACTGTATTTCAAAGAAGTCCTAATTATTCTATTCCTGCTAAAAATAGGCCTTTATCAAATAAAGAAATTTTGAATGCTAAATCTCATTATTCTGAAATTAGAAATAAAGCTAAATATACAAGAGCAGGAATAGGATATAACCAGTTTGAAGAAAGAAAGATTTTAGATTTTTCAAAAGACTACATAAATACAGAATTAAATAAACGATGGGATATTGGAGGGCAAGAAATTTTTACAGCTGGCTTTACAGATGTAGGAACTGAACCTGAAGCAAATAAAATAGCAGCAGATTTTGTAAAATCAAAAATTAAAGAAATTGTTATTGATCCAATTACGGCAGACTTACTTTCTCCTAAAGATTCTATTGGTTGTAAAAGATTATGTGCCGATACCAATTATTTTGAAACTTTTAACAAAAAAAATGTAGAATTGATTGATATAAATAGTACTCCTATAAAATCTATTACTAAAAAAGGATTATCAACTAATAAAAGAGACTTTGATTTTGATATTTTGATTTTTGCAACCGGTTTTGACGCAATGACTGGAGCTCTGTTGTCTATAGATATAACAGGAAAAAATAATAAAAAACTTAAGGATAAATGGAAAGATGGCCCAAGGTCTTATTTAGGCATTTCAATATCAGATTTCCCAAATTTATTTACAGTAACAGGGCCTGGAAGCCCTTCAGTTTTAACAAATATGATAGTAGCAATTGAACAGCATGTTGAGTGGATTTTTGACTGTATAAAATTTCTTTATAAATCAAATAAAAATAATATTGAAGCAAATGTTGAATTTGAAAATAGCTGGATGGAACATATTGAAGATGTAGCTAGCAATACTTTAAGGTATACATGTAACTCTTGGTATGTAGGTGCAAATGTTCCTGGTAAAAAAAGAGTATTTATGCCTTATGCAGGTGGATTCGGAAACTATAGAGAAAAATGTGATGAGATAGCTAGTAATAGTTATAATGGATTTATTATTAATTAAGAATTTAAAAATCTTGAAACTTTATCAAGGCATTTTTTTGAATCACTTATACTTCCAATGTTTGTATTAAAACCATGCAATGCACCTTCATATATTTCTAGTTTAGAATCTACTTTTCCTTTTATATTTTTATGATAATCTTCAGACTCAGTTTTTAAGACATCACATTCAGCTGCAATGATATATGTTTTAGGTAAATTATCGTTAATTTCATCTTTGATAATAGCTGAAAATTTGTTAGCTTTAGATACATCTCCTTCAATATAATTGTTCCAAAACCAAATCATAGATTCTTTTTCTAGGCCATAACCTTCAGAAAATTCATTATAAGAACTTGTTTCAAAGTCGTTATTTAGTACTGGAGTGAAAAGAATTTGGTTTTTTATCATATCATTTTTTATATCTCGAAATAACATTGAAACAGCAGCTGCTAAATTACCTCCTGCAGAAGTTCCACATATAGAAATTTTATCTGGGTTAATATTAAAATCTTTATAATTTTCATGTATGTATGAAACAGCTTTATAGCAATCTTGTAAAGGAGTTGGAAACTTATATTCTGGAGCTAATCTGTAATCTACTGAAATCACTTTATGTTTAGATTTTTTAGCAAGGTATCGACACATTTTGTCATCAGCATCAAGGTCTCCCAGAACCCATCCGCCTCCGTGAAAATTTACAAGTAAAGGAAGATTGTCATCATTTGAGTCTGAAAATATTCTAATATTTATATCTGCTCCATTTATAAATATTTCTTTAGTTTCTACGCTCAGAATTTCTATTTCAGGTAATGGGAAAGCGTCTTTATTTTTATTAAACTGATCCCTTGCTTCTACAGGTGATAGTGATTGAATTGGTTTGCCTTTTAATACTTTTCTTTCTTCTAAGTATTTTTTTGATTCTTGATTTAACATATGGTTCTACTTTATTTATATTTATTTTATTAATATCATTATTATTATAAGTTTTGACAATCTCTTTGACGGGTTTTTTGGGAAATAATAACATTTAGTTAATCCTCAAGATTTGCCCCTCAGATTCGAACCTTGAGGATTTTCTTTTTATGAACTCTTTATTCAAAAATAAAAATTTAAATGCGTTAGTTTTATCTAAAAACCTCGTTCAATATGCTCTTCAAATGAGAGTTTTATTTTTTAGCTGGTTAGCTTATGAAATTACTCAAAAAGATTTATGGGTAGGTATAGTACTTGGAGTAGGCTCTACACCAATATTATTGTCTTCTTTTTTAGGTTCCTACCTGTCTGAGAGATATAACATAAACAAAATAATGTTTTACTCATATATAGTGATTTTATTAATGTTTGGTTTATTTTTTATAATTGATTATGAAAATATCTACAATCTATTAATTCTAAGCTTTTTATTTGGAATTATAATGGGTGTTCCATCTCCGCCTTTCTGGACTATTGTTATTAATACCTTTGGTAAAAATAATTTAAGTTGGATCAATTCTTATTTCTACTCATTTCAATTTTTTGGTGAAATGATAATTCCTCTTATTTTTGCATTTTTTATTGCTAATTTTAGTTCAAATTACTTCATATCTTTTGCATGCTTCATAATTATAATTGCAATTTTTCTAATCAACTATTTTCCAGAAGACAAGCAATTGAAAAATCAAAAAGATAAAAATATTTATGATTCTTACTCAAAAATATTAAAACAAAACCCGGTTATATTTTGGATGTCTATAATCGTATCAATTCAGTCTATTTTTGGAGTTACTATTTTTATAGTATTGCCTCAATATGCTAATGATTTCGGGGTTGGTGCTACAGGTTTCGGGATTTTTTTTGCAGTTAATGGAGCAGGTATATTTTTGGGAACGATTCTATCTTTTTATACTGGAGTTTTTAGAAGTAAAATACTTGTTTTAATTCTCTCTACAATTGGCTGGGATATTGGACAAATTATTTTTGCATTTTCTGCAAATTATTACTTATCTATAGTACTTTTATTTTTAATGGGCTTTAGTGCTGCATATTGGGTAGTAGCTGCGAACCTTATTTTTCAAAATGAGACAAATGATAAAGATCGGAATAAAATTATGGCCTTATATCAGTTTGTTACTCAGTTATTTTTTATAGGTTGGTTAGTTGGGGGGGTAATTTCAGATATTACAAATGCACAAATAGCTCTTATAATAAGTGGAATATCTAGTTATCCGATTTTTATTATTGCTATAATTTCTTCTAAGAAATTGCGTATTGTTTAAATAAAAAATTCTTGTAAACTCGTATTAGAAAAGAGGATATTATGTTATCTATTGAAGAATTAAAAAATAAATCATCTGAAAATCTAAATACAAAAAAAGATATTGCGATAAAACTATCTAAAGATATACTTTCAGAGCCAGAGACAGGCTATAAGGAATTTAAGACTAATAAAAAAATTTTTGAAGTATTAAAATCTTTAAATATGGAAGTAGTAAATAATCTTGCTATAACAGGATTAATGACGACAATTAAAGGTGCAAAACCTGGCCCCCATATAGCTGTTATAGGCGAATTAGATGGACTTCCTGTACCTGGGCATCCTTTTTCTGATAAAGTAACCAATGCAGCTCATGCATGTGGCCATCATATTCAAGTTGGAAATATGTTAGCAACTTTATTTGCATTAAATTCTAAAGAAGTATTGAGCAACCTTTCTGGTTCAATTTCTTTTATAGCAGTCCCATCAGAAGAATATGTAGAGATAGAATGGCGAAATGAACAAAGATCTAAAGGTGAATTTGAATTTTTAGGAGGAAAGCAAGAATTAGTTAAATTAGGGATTTTTGATGATATAGATATTTCTATGATGACTCATGCTAGAGGGAATTTTTCTGGGTTTGGTTATGGAGGGACTGGTAACGGATTAGTTGCAAAGTTTATTGAATTTCATGGAAAATCTTCTCATGCAGGAGGCGATCCTCATCTTGGGATAAATGCTTTAAATGCTGCTAATCTATCTATGGCAAACATTCATGCTAATAGAGAAACTTTTTTTGACGATCATCATATCAGAGTTCATCCGATAATTACTCTTGGAGGATCAGTTGTAAACCAAGTCCCTGAAATAGTCACACTAGAAACTTTTGTAAGAGGGGCTTCTTTAGATGCTATAAAAAATGCGAATCTCAAAGTTGATAATTGTTTAAGAGCTGGAGCTATGGCTGTTGGGGCAGAAGTTGAAATAAATACTTTACCTGGTTATTTCCCGCTATTTCATGATAGTAATTTGCAAGAAATTTATAAGAAAAATCTTAATTATACAAAAAACAAATCAGAAGAGCTTGATCATGGTGGCGGTTCTACAGATATGGGTGATCTTGCACATCTTATGCCTGTAATTCATCCCTATGTAGGAGGAGCAACAGATGCCTCAGCTCATACAGCTGGATTTATAGTAGAAGATTATGAATTAGCAGTAGTAGAAGCGGGAAAAATGATGGCCTACACTATTATAGATTTATTATATGATGAAGCTTCTACTGGTAAAGAAGTTATTTCAAAACATAATCCAAGATTAACTAAAAATGAATATTTGAAAACAATGAGAGAATTTAGCAATGTAGAGATTGCAAATTATAATATTAAATAGCATGAAGAAAATTTCAAAAAAAATTCTATATCGAGAACATTCTCCTCATAATAAAGTTACAGATAAAGTTGATCAAAATATTTGGTTTGAAGTAGAAACTCAAATGAATAGAGGGCCAGATTCAAAGGATGTAAATAAAGATTTAGTCGAAATATTTAATAGATATCGTGATGATTCTATGCCAGATAATAGAGGGAATCCATCATCTGGTTGTATTTGGGTAAATGATTCTAAAAAAGGTGAAATATTAAATATTGAAATTGGAGAGATAGAAACTCATGATATCGGATATACAAAATATAGAGGATCAACAGGAGCTTTTCCTTCTTACTTAGCACCTTCAGCTATAGGAGAGGTTTTTAAGGTAGTAAGAATAATTGAAAAAAAAATAATATGGAATCAACAATTATCTATTCCTATTAAGCCTATGATAGGAGTTGTTGGATTGGCTCCAGAATTTGAAGCTAGGGGGAATGCTTGGGCTGGAGAATGGGGAGGTAATTTTGATATTCAAGAAATAACTACAGGAGCAAAAGTTCAAATTCCAATTAACCATGATGGATCTTTATTACACATAGGTGACATGCATGCAATCCAGGGAGACGGAGAAATTTCTGGAGGTGGAGGAATTGAAACTGGAGGAACGGTTAAGTTGAAATGTTATTCTGAATCTAAACCCCAAGGTATGACTTGGCCAAGAATAATTAATGATGACTATATAATGACTACTGCTCAAGCAAGACCTGCAGAAGATGCATTTAGAGTAGCTTTATCTGAAATGATTTTATGGTTAGAGAATGATTATAAAATAGATAAAAAAGAAGCATTTATGCTTCTGGCTCAAGTTTTAGAAGCCAGAGTAACTCAATTTGTAAATCCTACTTTTACCTATTTATTAAAAGTTAACAAAAAATATTTAAAATAATAATAATTTCTATTTATTTTTTTCTGTTATGAGTCTTTGTATTTCTAAATCTATTCTATTTTTTTCTAGGTTTATATTTTGTTCAATAAATTGTTTTTCTAACTCAAGTTGTTTTATTAATAAATCATAATCATCTGCTGTCATTTCTCTTATATCAATGGGCCTTTTCATCATATCCATATGAGGATCCATTGGCCTTTTCATCATATTCATATGAGGATCCATTGGCCTTTTCATCATATCCATATGAGGATCCATTGGTGCTCTTGTCAACATATCATTATCTTGATCAAAAAAATCAAAACTTACTAATATGGCCAAATAAATTGAAATACATAATATTAAGAATGCAATTGTACTTATAAAAGTCTTAAATATATTATTAAACATAATAAAAACAATATATCACGAAAAATAAAGAAAGCTAAGAAATGACCTATATAGTAGCTCATAGAGGATTATCAGCAAAGGCACCAGAGAATACATATGACTCGTTTGATTTGGCTATTTCAAAAGGGATTAATTATATTGAATTTGACGTACAACTCACTAAAGATAAAAAAGTTGTTATTGTTCATGATGAAACAGTTGATAGGACTAGTAATGGTTTAGGTCAAGTAAAAGAAAAAACATTAAATGAACTGTTAAGCTTAGATTTTGGAAGTTGGTTTTCTAAAGAATTTATAAACTCTAAAATTCCAGAATTTTCTAAAATTTTAGATAGATACACTGAAGTTAATTTTGTTGTTGAAATTAAGGGTAAAGATCTTGAATTAGTTCCAAAAGTGATGGAACTTATATCAAAAAGTAATTATTGGAAAAATAAAATTTATAAATCTAAAAATCATAATCCAAATATAATATTTTGTTCTTTTTATCCTCACCAAATTGAAATATTAAGAAATTATTCCAAAGATATAGTCGTTGGTTTTCTTGTAAAGGAACTCAACTCACAAATATTAGAATTTGCTAAAAAGAATCATATTGATGGTATATTTCCGTACTATAAAATTTTAAATGACGAAATGGTAAACAAATTAAAAAATGAATTTATTATATCCTCTTGGGGATTCAAAGACGTTTTATCTGCTAAAAAATTATTAGACCTTAAGATTGACGCTATAACAGTTGATTGGCCTGATGAAATGATTATGAAATAGAGTAATCCATGCATTTCTTACCCTTTTAATTGTGCATTGAATACAATAAATCAATGAATTATACTCTTCATTAAATATATTAATGAAAGGGAATATATGCAAAAGGAAGTATCTGATAAAATTCTTGATCGTTTCCGTAAGGTCACATCTGCGACAGTTTATAGTGCAGTTTGGCGACTATCTTCAACAATTGATCAAGAGTGGTTTGCATCTGCAAACTACCAATTGTGTCTTATGCGAGGTATAAAAGCTTTTACACCAGGTAAAAAATTAGTTGGAAGAGCTCAAACCCTTCGTTTTCTGCCGGCTCGTCCTGATCTGCTTAAAGAGACGCGAAGAGGGGCAGATTCTCCAGAATATAGAGCTATGGCTAAATGTGGACCTAACGATGTACTAGTTGTGGAGGCACACACTTTTGATGACTACTCTTGCACTATGGGTAATATGAAAACCCGACAACTCTGGCATAACAATGCTCAAGGGTTGATTACTGACGGAGCGATTCGTGATTTAGATATGATATCTAGTGATTATGAACTGGCGGTTTTTGCCAAAAATCGATCACCTGCTGGGAACTTGCCATTTTTGGAGTCCTTTGAAGAAGGAAAGTATATAAATGTAGGCGGTGTTCTGGTAATGCCTGGTGATGTAATAATAGGAGATGATGATGGGGTTGTTGTAGTGCCATCGGATCGAGCAGAGGAAGTTATTGATTGGATTGAGGAACAGGAAGAGGCTGAAGAATTTGTAATTAATCTAATTGATTCAGAGCGAGTTCCTCCTGGAACTTATTATCCTATCTCTGAAGAGACTAAAGATCGCTTCCGTCGATGGAAAGAAGAAGATTAGGTATTTGAGGGATTCTTGTAGTAAGAACTTTGATTAAATAAAGTAAATAAAAGGCAAATCTAGTGACATCTAGTTACTTTAAAAGAAATCTTTATAAGGTTCTGATTCTACAGGAATATAATCAGATACAGGAAATTCTTCTAGAGCTTTCTCATTTATATCAGTACCTAAACCAGGTCCAACTGGAGGAGCAGAAAAACCATCCTCAATGATCAAGTTATTTGTTAGTATTTTTTTATAACCCTCTAGATAGCTTACGAATATTTCTTGTTTATAGCAGTTTGGAATACTCATGTCTAAATGAAGACTTGCAATTGTTGAAATAGGTCCATTTGAATTATGCGGTGCTACACTTACATAATATGTTTCTGCAGCTGAAGAAATCTTCTTTAATTCTGATAATCCTCCTGCATGGCAAATATCTGGTTGAATTATTGAAATAGATTTTTGTTCAAAAAGTTTTTGATATTCCCATTTGTTATAAAGTTGTTCTCCAGTAGATATAGGGATTTCTGTTTTTTGGGCTAGTTTCCCTAATACATCTACATTATCAAATTGAACTGGTTCTTCTACCCAAGAGATGTCATAAGGCTTAAGTTTATTTAAAACTTTAAGTGCACTTCCATAATCTAATCTTGCTCTTATGTCTATTCCTATTTGTATATTTTCTCCGACAGCATCTCTAACTGCTTTAACTAACTCGACACCTTTATTTAGATTTTCATTTTCTATACTATATTTCCCTATAAAAGGATAAAACTTAAGGCATTTATATCCAGAATCTACAATTCCTTTAGATGCTTTAGAGTGTTCTTTTGGAGTACTTAATCCTTCAAACCATCCATTAGCGTAAACAGGAATATTTTCTCTTACTTTTCCTCCTAACAACTCATATACAGGAACATCAAGAGCTTTCCCTTTTATATCCCATAGTGCAATATCAATAGCACTTATAGCACTCATAGTAACAGCTCCACCTGTCCATGTTACTCTTCGGTATAATGAATTCCAAATATACTCAATCTGAAAAGGATCTTTATCTATCAAGAATTTTCCAAAATCCAGTATTTCAGCTTCTAGTGCTGCATCTTTATACTGTAAGCTTCCTTCTCCTACACCATGAATTCCAGAATCAGTATAGATTTTAACAAAAAGCCAGTTATTAGTATCAGCTTTATGCCAGGCAGGTGCTGACATTTTGAAAATTTTTATATCTGTTATTTTCATTTTAATAAAATCCTCTTTAAATTATTCTTTATTCCATCAACTAAGATACTAAGTAGAAAAGAATAAATCCAATTATAAATGCAATAGTTGCTACCAAAGAAGAAAAAATAATAAATTTTAATCTTGGCCTATTTTCAAACTTATCTCTAGTAATTCTTTCTAATAAATAAGAGATACCAATCATTATTAAAAAGAATAAAATTATTTTATATCTGATCATTTTAAATAAATAATTTTATTTGATTTGTTATTATGATATCAATGTTAAACTTTTCTATAATCTATGGAACATGAAGTTTTAGAAATCTCTGGAATTTTCTCAGCTATTTTAGTTGGGTTTTTATTAGGTCTCAGGCATTCTATTGATGGGGATCATATTGTAGCTATATCTACTTTGTCTAGAGATTATAATAAATATTTTAAAAATTTATGGATTGGAATCTCTTGGGGCTTAGGCCATTCAACACCACTTATATTAATTGGAATTTCAGTTTTATTATTTAAAGATATTTTTTTTGATGTATATGAGCCTATTTCTACTTATTTTGAAATTTTAGTTTCTGTGATGTTGATATTTTTGGGGATTCAAGTTTTCTGGAAACTTTACAAAGGAAATTTGCATATTCATCTACATGATCATGATGGTATAAGCCATACTCACTTACATAATAATCATGCACATGAAAAAATAAATGACCATAAAAAAGATCATGGTCATAATATTTTTTCTGACTTTGTACCATTTTTTAGACAAAAATCATATTTGATTGGATTTATTCATGGATTAGCTGGTAGTGCAGCAGTGTTACTCGCTATTCTTCCTACGAGCCCAACTTTTACTTCAGGGATTTTGTACTTATTTTTCTTTTGTATAGGTACCATAATTTCTATGTCTTTTATGACTTTGCTTTTTTCAGCTCCATTTAGAATCAAATCGGAATCAAGAGTATTTGAAAATTCTTTGATTTCACTAGCGGGTATATTAAGTATAATTCTAGGTATTATGCTAGGTTCGGATCTGATTTTTGAAACAGGATTTACTGATTTTTTGTGGTACTAAATTATTATTTATAGTTAGTTTGAGATGCCCCTTCAAGAAAAGATGATCTAAATTGAATTCCCCATCTCCCATTAATTTTAGTCATTATCCAAAGTGTTTGAAAATTATGATACTCTTTTCCATTTTTATCTCTTCTAGATTGATGTATTAAAAGATGTACTTTTTCTTTTTCAGATTGAACAGCTTTTATATCTAAAGTAACTGTGTGATCCCATCCTTCTTCTTTTAATCCTTCTGTCTGAATGTCGTATCCATTTAAGAATTCATTTTCATTTTCAAATATAGAAAATTTGTTTTCCCATAATCTAATATGAGGGAAGTGCAAACCTTCTAAAGTGATTTTCTTATTTCGCTTGTTAAAACCTTCTTCATTCCAATGAAGAGCAGCATCAATCGCTTCTTTTTCATAATTTTCCATAATTGCTTTCAAATATTGTTTTTTAGAATATTATCATAAAAAACCTTTATTCTAATTGTCTTAACTTTGGATCTAGTTTGTCTCTAAACCAATCTCCTAGAAAATTTAGAGAAAATACTACTAATATCACAAGTGTTACAGGAATATAAGTTTGATATCTATATGGATAATTTCCATCCCACCAACCCCAATCCCAGTATTCCACAGATAACTTTATTATGTTACCCCAAGCAGTCCAGTGTCTTGGTATGGCAATTTCAAAAAAACATAAAACAGCCTCTAATGAAATAATTAATGAACAATTAAATGTAGCGATTACTAGAATATCGTTAATATGAGCTGGCATAATATGTTTTGTGAAAATTCTAAATGAGCTGGCTCCAGAAACTATAGAAGAATTAATATAATCAAAGTTTCTTAAACTTAATGTTTTAGCTCTAATTATTCTTACAAAATTTTGCCATGTAAATAAAATTAAAATCAAAGCGAAAATCCAAATTTTATTTCCTAAAATTAAAGTAGTCATAATTGCGATAAGAAGAATTGGAATTACACTGGTGATATCTACAACTCTTTGAATTATCTCATCAATCACCCATCTGTATTTTGGCTTAAAAGCATACCATCCAGCAATAATGCCTAGCCCTGAACCTATTAAGCTTCCCGCTATTCCTGTCAAGATCATAAGAGTAAGATTCCATCTTGCTCCATAAATTAGTCTTGAAAAATAATCTCTTCCTATTGTGTCGGTACCAAGAATGTATAATCCACTTGGCCACCATTGCCATTTTTTTGAATCCTCTCTAATGACTCTCAAGTCCAATGAAATTATATCGTTATAATGGTCTATAATGTCTTCTTTAGCAATAAAGTCTATATAACCACTATTTTCATTTTTGTATATTTTTATATATTCAATATTTGGTCGAGGGCATTCGTTTTGCGATAATCCAAGGCAATTAGAAAATTCATCAAATGTAATTTCATCTAAATAATTTCCGTTTCTGTTTACATCTACAAAGTTTGAATTAGGGCCAAGCTTAAATTCAATTGTAGATATACTTCCTTTGGATAAGATTTGTTTTTCTATATTAGGATCCTCAGTCTCAAGTAATTGCTGCCATCTAGGCTTTTGACTTACTTGGTCATCTGATTTAATAAGATCATAATTTTGTAGGTTATATTTTCCACTAACCACACCAGGTGTTTGTAGTCTTGCTCTTGTATCAGCAACATAAGGATCATAAGGTGCAATAAGTGGGGCAAATAATCCTAATAATGAAATGATTACTAGGAATCCTGCAGAAAAAATTGGATATTTAAAGAATATAGAGAAAACTTTTTTATATGACTTCATTATTTTCTATTTGTTAGTATAAATTTAAATACTAATAACAACATACATTAGCTAAAAAAGGATTTATATAGATATGAATTGGTACAAAGGAAATATCCATACGCACACAACAAATAGTGATGGAGATTCATCTCCAGATCATGTAGCAAGCTGGTATAAAAAAAACCAATACGATTTTTTAGTATTATCTGATCATAATCATCTTACAATTTTAGACGAAGCTGAAACTGAAAAAAATAAATGGCCTTTGCTAGTTCCAGGTGAAGAAATAACTATAAGAGAAATCAATGGTCACCCAGCAGCGCTTCATATAAACGGTATAGGTATAAAAAACCTTATTACTCCAGGTTCTTATGAAAGTAATATAGATGGAATAAATGATGTGGTTGATAAAGTTAATTTACAAGGTGGATTAGCTAGTATTAATCATCCAAATTATCAGTGGTGGGTTTCTGCAGATGATATAAAACATTCTAAAGATGCTTGGGCTTTTGAAGTTTTCAATGGTCATATGCACTCTAATAATGAAGGCTCTCTTCATTCAATGTCTACAGAGGAAATTTGGGATGAAATTTTATCATCAGGGAAATTGATTTATGGAGTAGCAAGTGATGACGCTCATCATTTTACTGAAGAGTTTTCTTCTATAAGATCAAATCCTGGCAGAGGCTGGATATTCGTTAAGTCTAGTTCACTTAAAGTAGAAGAAATTATTCAATCCATGAAAAAAGGAGAATTTTATTCATCAACAGGAGTTGAACTTAAGGAATTAGAAATATCTAAATCGAAAATTTATTTAAAAATTAAAGAAAGACCTCCTAAAGAAAAGCAAAAATATACTATAAAAGTAATTCATGATTCAGGTGTGGTTTTTTTTGAAAAAGAGGGTGATGAATTGGAATTAGATACTAAAGGCATGAAGAACTATTGTAGAGTAGTAGTTCGCTCGTCTGAAGGAACCAATGCTTGGATTCAACCATTTTTTCTTTGATTAGAAATATCTTTTATTATGTAAGATTTTTCATCAGAGATTTTTAACCAAGTATCTTTATCTACTTCTTCACCAAATTGGTTTTTATAGACGACATTGAAATCTTTTATTTCTAATGATTTTCTTTTCTGTTTCATAAGGATTCTTTTTATAGGGATCTATATTATTTCAAATTATTTTAAAAAAATAAATTTTTGTGTCATTTTATTTCACCGGTCTCATATAGATGCTTCAAAGCAGTATATTCTATTGATTTTTCATCCTCAAATAACCAAATTATTTTCGGAGAAATATATTCATTAAACTTTGAAATAATTTCTTTTTTGTTTTCCTTTTTCAAATCATCATTTTTTAACAATGATTTTCTTATTTCCTGAAATTCTCTTTGAGTAAACTTAAAAAGCTTTTCTGCATTAACTAATCTTCTATTTGTCTGATTTGTAACAATCATCCCTTCAAGATGTATATTTAGTCTCTCATCCTGAATATAGTTAGTTAATATTTCAAAATCTATCTCTAAATCTTTCAAGCAGTTATCCAGAAAATTAAAATCCCAGTTCCCGCTATTATTATTTAGGTGTTTGAAAAAGTCTTCCACCCTCGAGATAATTTTTTGTTTAAAATTAGGGTGGTTCATTAAAAGAATGTTTTAGAAATTTAAGATTTAGTCTTCTTTTCCTCTTGATTGGTTGACTTTCAATGGTCTCCCATCTAACTCATGACCTTCAAGAGCTTCTATAGCTTTTGATGCTGACTCGTCATCCATTTCTACAAATCCAAATCCTTTTGATCTGTTAGAATCTTTGTACTTAATAACTTTAGCACTTTCGACGTCACCATATTCTGAAAATAGCTCTTCTAAGTCCTTATCGTCTACCGCCCATGGGAGGTTACCTACATAAATATCCAATATTTTTTCCTTCTTTTATTGATTTCACCATTAAATTAGAACATTTTTTTTATAAAAAATACAGATATAAAAGATACTGTTTTTCAAAGAGAGCTGACAATTACTAACAAAAGAGACAATGTATTATCAGCTCTCTCTAAATGATTATAAGAAATAAACAGAGCACCTAGCTAATTTGGTGTCTTAATTTGAAACTAGTTTGTTATTTTAATAAGACAAAATTTAAACAATATAGATTAGAAGAATAATATTATAGAAAATGAAATAAAGAGAACCGATATTAAGTCCCTCAAGATCGGTTCTCTCCTAAACCTTTATACTAATAAATCCATTTTATTTTTTCTATATTTTTTGAAGCTAAATAGTTATTTGCTTTTGAAAAAGGTTTGCTTCCGAAAAAACCTCTGTAAGATGATAGTGGCGATGGGTGTGGAGAACTTATAACATAATGCTTTGAAGTATCTATGAATTTAGTTTTTGATTGAGCAAATTTTCCCCATAGTATAAAAACAAGATTATTCTTAGATCTGTTGAGAGTTTTTATTACTTCATCTGTGAATATTTCCCAACCTATCTTTGAATGAGATAATGGTTTGTTTTTCTCAACTGTTAAAGTTGTATTTAATAAAAAAACTCCCTGATCAGCCCATTTTTTTAAGTCTCCATTGCTTTTATCAAATGTTTTGCCATAGTCTTGTTCTAATTCTTGGAAAATATTGACTAAAGAGGGAGGTAACGCGGTTTCTTTTTTTACGGAGAAGCTTAGGCCGTGTGCTTGGTCTGGACCATGGTAAGGGTCTTGACCAAGAATTACTACTTTTACCTTTTCAAAATCACAAAGATTAAACGCATTGAATATTAATGATTTATTTGGGTAAATTATTTTATTTTTATTATATTCATGGGTAAGAAATTTTCTTATTTCGATCATATAAGGTTTAGAGAACTCAGTTTCTAGTTGTCTTAACCATCCTTTAGGAAGTCTAATTTCTCTAGCCAAATTTATCCAATATATTTTTTTAGTTTAGATTTAAGTAATCCAATAGTTAGTAAAGAAGCTACTATTGCTTTAATTATGTCTCCAATTAAAAAAGGATAAACTGCTTGAGACAATAATTTACCTTCTTCTGGCCAACTGAAATTAAATATTGAAAGCCAAATCAATGCAGGGATATAAACTAATAATGTACCAATAATATAAGCCCAAATACTTTTAGTATCTGATAAACCTTTTTTTATTAAATAACCAACTACAGTTGAAGCAAAAACAAATCCAATAATGTACCCTCCAGTAACTCCTGTAGTGTATGTAAATCCTCCATTTCCTCCCTGAAAAAGAGGTATCCCAACTAAACCTAATAGTACATAAGAAAAAGATGTTCCAAATCCCCATTTAGGTCCTAATAAACCACCCATCATTAGAATTCCTAATGTTTGAAAAGTTATTGGTACGGGGTTGTCAGGTAAAAAGAATCTAAATTGAGCAAATACCCCGGTAAAAATAATCAAAGAAATAGATATGAATAGTTTTATTATGAAAGCTTTATCAAAATATAATGCTTGGGTTGATTTTAGTCTTTGTTGATTATTATTAATTGTTTTCTCCTAAAATTATTAACTATGATTATAATAACTAAAATCTATCTAAAATAGCTAGCAAGTTTATCATTTAAAAGATCTCTTTTTATACTTTTTCTGCTCTTTATTTGTCTTCCAACTTCTATTCTAAGTTTGCCAAGACTGTCTTTTGAGTTTTTCCAAAAATCTATAAATAGTTCAGGAAGAGAAGATCTAATATCTTTTTCAATTTTTGGAACGAGGTTTATTCTTTTTTTTATTGGCATATTTGATGATCTGTTTATTGTTTCTGGGTCAATGAATTCTCCGTCATTGTCCATTGTATGAAAAAAATCTAGGTATTTCCCAAAATTTAAATTATATTCTTTTGCTTCTGAAACCAATAAGTTTTTAATTACCTTGAAAGATTCTTCTCCGCTAAAATTTACTTCTTTGCATAACTTAGAAAAGTAATATATTAGTAATGGCTTATTCATTATAAAGCTAATTCCAAAAATTTCTTCTAAAGTTGGGTTTACTGAAAAAAGGGGAGTGGTTTTAGTAAATAAATATCCAATCTGCTTATCTAACAACTTTTGACTAAAGGTTGGGTAGTACTTGAATTTTTGATCAGAGGAAAGAAAAATAGAAATAAATCCTGCGATTTTTAATAGACTCTGTTTATCGGTAATTTCTTTTTCTCCATTTATATATCTATAAAATTGCCTTTCATTAAGGTTAAATTCTTTTATAAAGTAAGTCTTTATCTCAGATGATTCTTCATATATGTACTTTAGAATTTGAGATTGGCACTCTCCGATAATTATTTTTTTTAGACCATTTTTATTTATCTTAATTTTCTCAATTTGTTTTTCTCCTAAAAATTCAACTGGATATATAGTTGCAAGGTCCCTTATAGCCCCTCTTATGTTTCTTCTTGACGCCTTACCATCAATTTTAGATTCAACGGCCTCTATTACTTGCCTGTAATTTGACACTTCTCCAAATGATGCTGCTACAAGAATTCCGAGACATTGAATGTACTCTTTCTTTTCGTGAGTACTTCCGAAATTGATAACGCCCTTCTTGAATGAAAATAATGTTTTTTTATTGCTCATAAGTAAATGTAAAATTGTCTTTATTTTGTTATTTCAATATAAATACTAGCAAATTATTTTGTCAAATATATATATTTTTTCATACGAGTTTTGTCAGAAAAATGATTAAAGTAAGGCATTTATTTGTGTTTTGATTGTAATGGACAGTGATTAATCAGAAAGTTATCTGATATTAGGTACTGTTAGAGTCATATAGAATCATTTATCATAAGAAATGTACTGTTTTATTCAAATTTTTATATGACGAGGATATTATGAGATTGATTTCTTGGAACGTTAATGGAATACGTGCTTGTATAACAAAAGGCTTTGAATCTTTTTTTAATGATGTTGACGCAGATATTTTTTGCGTACAAGAGACAAAAGCTTCAAGCTCTCAAGTTGAACTAGTTACACCAGGTTATTCTCAATTTTGGAATAGTGCAGAGAAAAAAGGCTATTCAGGCACTTTAGTTATTACTAAAAATGAACCTATTAACTCTGTTTATGGATTAGGTATAGATAAACATGATAAAGAAGGCAGAGTGATTACACTAGAATATGATAATTTTTTTCTTGTTAATGTTTATACTCCTAATTCAAAAAGAGATCTTTCAAGATTACCTTATAGAGAAAATGAATGGGATGTTGATTTTTTGAGTTATGTAATCGAACTAGAAAAAATTAAACCGGTTATTTTCTGTGGAGACTTAAATGTAGCTCATAAAGAGATTGATTTGAGAAATCCAAAACCTAATGTAAGAAATGCAGGATTTACTATAGAAGAAAGAAAAGGATTCGATAATATAGTAAGTCATGGGTTTACAGATACTTTTAGGCATTTTAATCAAGAAGGAGATAACTATACTTGGTGGAGTTATATGGGAGGAGCAAGATCTAGGAATGTTGGTTGGCGTATAGATTATTTTTGTACTTCTGAAATACTAAAATCAAACTTATCTAATGCAAAGATTCATCCAGATATTTTAGGTTCAGATCATTGTCCTGTAAGTATTGAGATAGATATTTAGGAAAATTAGAATTGAATAAGCTATCTCAAGAAAAATCAGAGTATTTATTGCAACATTCTTCCAATCCAGTTGATTGGTATCCTTGGGGCACTGAAGCCTTTACTAAAGCTAAAAAAGAAGATAAACCAATTTTTTTATCAATAGGGTATTCAAGTTGTCATTGGTGTCATGTTATGGAAAAGGAATCCTTTGAAGATATTGAAACTGCAAAAATTCTCAACAAAAATTTTATATCTATAAAAGTTGATAGAGAAGAGAGGCCAGATATTGATTCAATATACATGGCTTCTATTCAAATGATTAGTGGAAGCGGAGGGTGGCCTGCTTCTATTTTCATGAATGCTGATGGAGTGCCATTTTATGCAGGAACATACTTCCCTAAGTTTGATAAACATAATATTCCTGCATTTAAGTCAGTATTAGCAAAAATAATAGAGATTTTTCAGAAGGATAGAAAAAGTGTAGATGATCATTCAAAAGTTGTTTTTGATGGATTGAAAAATTTATTTGAAAATTCTGTCAATAAAAACAATAAGATTATAAATAATCTGTATTCTAAATTGACTTCACAAATCAAAGATTCCTTTGATTTTGAAAAAGGAGGGTTTGGAGATTTTCCTAAATTTCCTGAGACAAGTAAATTAGAAAATCTGTTTTTACTTGGAAAGAAAAATAATTCTAATGAACTATATGACATGGTCCAACTATCATTAGGATCTATGATTAATGGGGGTATTTATGATCAACTATCAGGAGGATTTTCAAGATATTCGACAGACAGAGAATGGAAAATTCCTCATTTTGAAAAAATGCTTTATGATAACGCTCTTATATTAAATCTTTTATGCATTTCTTACAAAATAACTGAAAATCAAAATATAAAAAATACAATTTTAATGACTACAAGTTTTCTTATGGAAGAAATGAGATCAAAAGAAAATCTGTTTTTTTCTACACAAGACGCAGATTCAGAAGGGAAAGAAGGAGAGTACTATACATGGGATTATGAAGAAGTAAAAGAAAATCTTTCAGAAAAAAAATTTGAAGTTGTTAAAGATTACTGGGGTTTGACTAAAGAAGGAGATTTAGATAAAAAAAATATTCTATTTGTTAATAATTCTATAAATGAAATTTCTAATCAAAAAAAAATATCTAAATCGAGAGTAGAAAAAATTATTGAAGATTCAAGAAAAACTCTTCTTAATATTAGAAATAAAAAAGTAAAACCAAACACTGACTATAAATTTATATCATCTTGGAATTCTCTGATTATTTCTTCTTTATGTAATACATACAATATTACATCTGATAAAAATTACTTAACTCAGGCAATTTATACAGCAGAATCAATATTAGAAAATTTTATTGAAGATGAAATTTTGTTCCATACAAAAAATAACAAAATTGCTTTTTTAGAAGATTATTCATACTTTACAAATGCACTTTTTGATCTTTATAACTCATCTCAATCATCAAGATGGTATGATATTGCTAAAACAATGTGCGAAGGCACTATAAATAGATTTTGGAGCTCTAAAGATAACCTTTTTTATGATACTTTTGAGTCAAATGATCTAATTATTAGACCTAAAGGATTTTTTGATCCTATGATTCCAAATCCTGCGGCAATTGCAGCTCAAAATGCATATAGGCTTTATAGATATTCAAATGACTCAAAATACTTAGATATTGTAGGGAAATCTTTAAAGACAGTATCTGGTTTATTAGATAAAAGTCCAATAGATCTGCCATCTTGGTTCAAGCTCTATTATCTAATGGAAGAAGAAAGTTCTGAAATTTTTATATCAGGTTCTCCAGAAGATAAGTTACATATTGAATCTATAAGATACTTACTTTCTATTTATCTTCCAAATACAATAATTGTTTCCATTGATCCTGAAAATAATGACTTTTTCTTACCTATAATGCAGGATAGATTAAAGGATAATCAAACTAAAATTTATATATGCAAAGATTATGTTTGTGATTTACCAATAGATAATTTAGATGACTTGAAACAGAAACTACAAAATCTAAAGGGAGTTTACAAATTAAAATAGTATTACTTAATCCAGAAATTCCACATAATACTGGAAATATAATTAGGTTAAGTGTAAACATTAATGCCGAATTACATCTAATACAACCACTGGGCTTTAATATTGATGATAAAAACCTAAGAAGAGCTTCCTTAGATTATTTTGATCTATCTCAAGTATTTATACATGAAAATCTTGATGAATTTTTATTAAAAAATAAAACTAATATTTATCTTACAGATAGTCAAGCAAATACAAATTATACTGAATGTAAATTTGGAATGAACGATATTTTTATATTTGGGTCTGAAAGTAAAGGAATAGATAAAGAAGTTTTAGATAAATTCCCAGATGAAAATAAAATATATATACCTATGTATCCAAATGTTAGATCAATAAATATTTGTAATTCAGTTTCTATAATTGCATACGAATGTTTGAGGCAAAATAACTTTAAGTTCTAGTTTATTTTATTGGAGAAAATTTAGACGGCATTACTATTTTATTCTCCATGTATATGGGAGGTCTAGCATTAGATTTTGGCGGCCATCCAATGGAACTAAATTTTTCTCTCGCTTCAGTTCGGTGTTGAAGACTTTCATATCCCCAAATATGCATAAATTTATTTACTTCACCAATTTCAGATGTAAATGCTCCTACTAGTGGTGCTAAACTACTTCGAGCTTCAATTTTTTCTTCCCAAGCAGGTAACATTTTGTCTATTTGATCTGGCTCAAAAGTATAAATTCTCATCTCAAAAAAAGGTCCTATGTTTCTTTCACTAAATTTAGGGCTAAAAGGCGCAGGATTCCATATTTCAGAATTCATTTTTACCATCTGATCAGCTGTATCTGGTGGCCAAAGTTTTTTTTCAACAGCTTCTTTCCTTGATTTATTTCTATGTTCTAGATTTTCGTATGGCCATACATGAATAATCTGGTTTAATGGACCAATTTCTGTGTACCAAAAGGCACCAATTTTAGAAATTTTATTTCTTCCATCTATTTTATTTTGAAATTTTTCTAAAACATCAGGCAATGAACCTGCTTTAATTTGGTAAGTTCTAAATTCATAAATCATTTTTCACCTCAAAATAATTACTAGGATTAAAAGAAAAGGTTACAATAAAATAAAATGAAAGTATAGGAGAAATAATATTGTCAGAATCACCAATTTTTAATAGAAGAAGTTCTGTGAATTTCACGCAGGAAGAATTAACTTCACAAGAAGTGGAATCAATTATACAAGCTTCAATTTGGGCTCCCTCTTCTAGAAATAGACAACCATGGAAAATAATTGCTATAAAAAGAGATTCAAAAAAATTTAAACAAATAGTTGAATCTATGTCTTCTGGAAATCAACTCATGGCAAATAATTCTGGATTGGTTTTGATTTTTTGTACTACGAATGAAAAAGATTTTTCTCCCAAAACCTTTCTAGATATTGGTTTCTCAGGACAAAATGCTATGCTCAGGGCTACTGAACTTGGTTTAGATACACATCCGATAGGCGGATGGGATGAAGATAAAGTAAAAAAAGTTTCAGATATTCCAGAGAACAGCAAAGTAGCTTTCCTTCTTATAGTAGGTAAGCCTGGCAATATTTCAGATCTCAAAGGGGAATTACTTGAAAAACACAACAAGAAACGAGAAAGAAATTCTTTAGAACAAAATTTTAATTATGATATTTGGGGTAAAAACTTTTAATCTCTAATACTTGAAATAAGTAATTTAATTGCTGCTTCATAGCTGTTTTCACCAAAACCTTGAACTGTACCAATTACTACTGGAGCAATTAGAGATTTTTGTCTCCATGCTTCTTTTCTTGAATATATATTTGACATATGTACTTCTACGCATGGGTAATCAACAGACTTTATTGCATCATGAAGGGCAGTAGATGAGTGAGTTAGTGCTCCTGCATTTATAATGCAACCGTCTATCTTATTATTATTTTTATGCATATAATCTAGAATTTCCCCTTCGTGATTACTTTGAAAAAAATCTAGGTTTATATTTTGTTCAGATGTTTTTTTTTCAATATCTGAATTTATTTGTTCAAGAGTCCTTGTTCCGTAGATGTTAGTTTCTCTTTTCCCAAGCATATTTAGATTGGGACCATTTATTATTAAAATTTCTAATTTATTACTCATTAGGACATAAATTTCATTGTTTTTTATATATTGTATTATTATCAAAAAAAATCTTCTGAAGAAAAAAAATACAAATTCTAATAATTATGGTGAGGTTCAAATGAATTTAGTTCAACTAAAAATAAATAATACATCTAGAGTTTTAGGAGTTGTAAAAGATAATAAAATAATAAATTTAACATCAAATGATAATTCTATAGATACATCATATAAGTTATTTGAAAAAGTCATAAATCAAAAATTAGAACTTGAAAAATTTCTCAATGAATTAATAATTGGATCTGATGCATTTGATTTTAATTATGAAGAAATGCTTGAAAATCCAGAAAAATATAGTGTTAAAGTTTTGCCTCCTATTGATCATCCCGATCCTTATAGATTATTTATATCTGGTACAGGATTGACTCATACTGGATCTGTAAAATCTAGAGATATGATGCATAATGAGAATGATGCAAAGAAAGATGAAACAGATTCTGCAAAAATGTTTCAAATGGGTATAGAAGGAGGAAAGCCTTCAGATGGTGAGGTAGGAGTTGCTCCAGAATGGTTTTATAAAGGTAATGGAAATAATTTAATAGGTCATAAAGATAATTTGCTGATGCCTCAGTTTTCTCTAGATGGAGGAGAAGAACCAGAAGTTGTTGGATGTTATTTTATTGATAATGATGGAAATCCTGTAAGGATAGGGTTTTCTCTTGGAAATGAATTCTCTGATCATGAAACAGAAAAAATAAATTATTTATACTTAGCTCACTCAAAATTAAGAAACTGTTCAGTAGGGCCGTCTTTAAATACTTCTTTAGAATTCTCTGACATTTCAATAAATTGTAATATCAGTAGAGATGGAATTGATTTGTATAGAAGTGGAGAATTAAAGTCTGGAGAAGAATTTATGTCTCACAGTTTAAATAATATGGAATATCATCATTTTAAGTATGACTTGCATAGAAAGCCTGGGGATCTTCATCTTCATTTTTTTGGAACTAGCCAACTTTCTTTTTCAACAAGAGATTGGAAATTTAAGCAAGGAGATAAAATATCAATTTACTCAGATCAGTTTGATGGTAAGTTAGAAAATAATATTGAACAACTTGATGAAATTAAATTTGAAATTAAGGAAGTTTAAATTTTGCTGAAAAATTTATTTTTTCTTGATAAATTTTATTTGATTGGATTTGCATTATTAATTCCAACTTCAATAAATTTATCTATTACACAATTTTTGTCACCAATTTTAAATGCAATAATGGGTAGAACAGAAAGACCTGAATTATCAATTAGTGCTTTTTCTATTGCTTTTTCAATATTGTTTTTGATAGCTTTACCTAACTTGAGAATTCAGCAACTTACAATAGTTTATTATAAAAATTTCAATAAATTAAAAATCCATTTTTTTGTATTTCTTTTATCTTTCATTTGTCTAACTATTTCAATGCTAATAATTTTTACTCCTATATCTATGTTTTTTTTGGAAAACATATTTGGTACTAAAGGAGATCTAAGAGATAGTGTCGAAGAAGGATTACGACTTGGTTTTTATATTCCTGTATTACTAATATTTAAGATGCACTTTTATGGGATATCTATCGTTACATATAGATCTTCATTAATTTGGTTTGGAACAATATTTGGTTTCTTTTGTGCTTGTTCATTAGCTATAATATTTTTCTTTATGGGCTACGAAGGACATAAAATTGGAATGTTATCATTTTCAATATCTCTTTTATTAGAGACTTTGTTGATCTTCTTCCTTGTAAGAAAGGAATTACTTGATGAAAATCATAGATTTGATCGTAATATATTTTTTGTAGGTGATTTATTTAAATTTTTTATTCCATTGCTTTTTGCAGCCTTTTTACCTTCATTTACATTGCCTGCAGTAAATGCTTGCTTAACTAGATTAGAGAATCCAGAAATTTCTATATCAGCTGTAAATGTTGGTTTTGGTATTTTTGGCGCAGTATCATTCACAATAAATGGATGTCAATCAACTATACTTTCACTGATTTCTAATGGTTATAGTTATATGAAAATCAGAGAATTTTCATATTTTGTTGGTTTTATTACACTAATATTTTGCAGTGTAATAGCCTGGGTAAATCCTATAAACGAATTTATATTTGTTGATTTATTTAATCTAGAAGGCAAACTTTTTACCAGCACATTAATAGTTTTTAGATTATTGTCTTTTTTGCCTCCTTTTTTAGTTATGGAGCAGCTATATGTAGGAATAATAATGAATTCTAAATCAACAAATCCCATCATTTATATTAATATTTGTAGATTTTTAGTGTTAATAATGACATTGGGGACTGGTATATTGATATTTAAGAATTTTGAGAGTTATGGTGCAATTGTTGGTGGGTCAGCGTGGTCATTAACACTGTTCTTTGAGGCAATTTTTGCCTGGTTATTTGCAAGAAACATAGCGAAACCTTAAGTTTTATTTTAAAGAATAAATAATAGTATTCATGGAAGTTAAAAAGTATGTTAAAAAATTTATTTAGTAAGCAAAAAAAAGATTCTATTAGCTCTTTGCCAGATGATAAAAAAAGAGCTATAACTGGATGGTGCATGTATGATTGGGCAAATTCTGCTTTTTTCACTTCTGCAGGAACAGCAATATTTCCTATATATTTTGTCGTTGCATTTCAGGCAACTTTTGGAAGTCGAACTGAAATTTTTGGGATCACATTTACAGGTTCTTCCTTATGGGCATTAGGTGTTTCCATGTCAGCTTTATTTGTGGCATTAACGAGTCCTGTTTTGGGAGCAATTGCAGATACAAAACCTCTGAAAAAAACTTTCTTGAAATATTATATGATTATTGGATCTCTTTTCACTATAATAAGCTTTTTCTCAGTTTATGTTGCAAACTCATGGGCATGGCTAATAGGTTGCTATTTTATTGCAAACATAGGTGCTGCTGGAGCAAATGTTTTTTATAATTCTCTACTTCCAAGTTTAGCTCCTAGTAAATACGCAAGTGAGATTTCAACAAAAGGATATGCGTATGGTTATGTAGGAGGTGGGTTATTATTACTTTTACATCTAATTCTTATCCAAGGTGCTAGTATTTATTTAGAAGATTCAGCGGTTGATTTAGTCACAAGATTTTGTATAGTCTCAGTAGGTGTTTGGTGGTTTGGGTGGTCAATTTGGACGCTCAAAACAGTTCCAGAGCCTCAAATAGAAAACGAGTCGACAAAAACTAGTGTTCTAGAGATTATAATGACTGCATTTTCTAGATTGAAACAGACTTTTTCAGAAATTAGAAAGTATAAATATCTTTTTACTTTTTTGATAGCATTTTATATTTTTAATGATGGTGTTCAAACTGTCCTATCTGTTGCTGGAGCCTATGGTGCCGATGTTTTAGGTGTAGACCTTTTATTCAACATGATCACAATTTTAATAGTCCAATTTGTAGCAGCTCCAGGGTCAACGTTATTTGGTTGGCTAGCTTATAAATTAGGAACTAAAGAAGCTTTAGTGATAGCTTTGAGCGGTTGGATAATTATAATTATTTTTGTTTTAGGCTTTGCTCCCCTAAAGTTAACCAAAAATTCTGAATATGATTACCAATTTTCTTATAATCAAAATACAAAGCATTATGATCTTAAGTCAGCTCCTGAATTTTCTTCTACTGAAGAAAATATTGACGTTATTTATTGGGAAAAAAATCATCATTTGCCAGTAGGTTCTGAACTTGATAAAAATACAATGTCACAGTTTATAGATATAGTTACAAATGAATCTACGAGTTCTTTTTCATTGGTAATAACAGGTGGTGAATTAGATTCAACAAAAATCGTAAGTAAAAATCATTCATCAAGTTTGTCAGATAGCTGGATAGATGCATGGCCTAAATTCTTAAGGGATAGTTTGTGGCAACCTTTAAATATTCAAATAGGGTTTCAATGGCTGTTTTTAGGATTATTTAGTGGTTTAGTATTAGGAGGAAGTCAAGCGTTAGCAAGAGCTTGTTTTTCTATGATGACTCCAGTAAAAAAATCTGCAGAATTTTTTGGTTTTTATGCATTTACTATGAAAGCTTCTTCAGTTATCGGGCCATTGATTTATGTGATTGCAGTTAATTCAAGTAACCAAAAACTAGGTGTTCTTATAATCTGGGGTCTTATAGTGGTAGGAACAATTTATCTTTCAACTATAAATGTTCAAAAAGGTGCTTTAGTTGCAGAAGAGGAAAATAGAAAATAATTATTCTGAATATTCATACTTTCTAACTCCTGAGAGTGCATACCAGATTATTAAAACAACAAATATAGAAACAGCTCCACCTACTATCATAGTATTTCCTGCCCCTATATAATCTGACATTATTCCTACTTCCCATTTTCCTATTCCATTTGCACTCATTGCGGCCAAGGAATGTGCTGCACTAGCCCTCCCTCTCATATTATCCGGGGTAGTTAATTGAACAATTGTTTGTCTCATTGTCATGCCAACTGCATCAGCTGCTCCAAGTGCTATCAGGGCAAATATTCCTACCCAAATTGATGTTGACCATCCAAAAAGAATAAGAAGGAATCCGTAAAATAATGTTGCATATAATACTATAACTCCCTTTTTTCTAATTTTATGTAAATTCATCACTAGCAAACTTCCGACTATAGATCCAACAGCATTAAAGGCTGTAAGTATTGCAACTGCATCTCTGCCTCTTGAATAAAGTTGTTTTGCAAAAATAGGAAACAATTCTCTATAGTATGAAACAACAGTAACTCCTATATCAAGAATATACAGGCCTGGTAGTATTGGATGAGCTATCACATATTTAAACCCTTCAATTAAATTTCTATGTATCTTGGTATTTGATTTTGCATCTAATGCCTTTCCACTTTCTCTTATAAATAATGGGGATATAACACTGATGAATGCAAAAAGTGTATTTATCCAAAAAGAAAGAACTAACGATTCTGTTGCTTGTTCTTTCCATGCAAATGATGTGACAAAAAATAGAAATGGCGTAATAATTGTTCCTACTTGCCAAGTGATTGTATTCATAGCAACAGCATGGGCAAGGACATTTCTAGGAACTACTCTAGCTGTTAGAGCAGATCTTGAAGGGTTTCCAAATACACTTGTGGCAGATAATATTGCTGTGACTAGATATACATGCCAAATTTCTAATAGAGTAAAGTTTTCTAAAATAGTCATCAGTCCTATAAAAACAAAGCTGGAAAATTGAGTTATAGCAATTAACTTTTTCCTGTCTAATCTATCTGCAAAAACTCCACCATACAGATTTGCAGGAATCCTTACTGCTAATTCAATAAGACCTAAATATGCTAATGTTGACCCTAAACCAGTTCTTTCGTAAAGCCATACAGCAGTAATAATCATTCTTAGATTCATTGTTACTGTTGCTGAAACCCCTGATAGCCAAAGGACTCTATAATCAAAGTATAGGAATGCAGACCAAATTTTTAGTTCAGATTTATTCTTATTGTCTTGTAAATTTGAGGACATATGAATGACTAGTATAGTGTAAAAGATTAATTAATTCATATGTTTTTCACTAATAATTTGCAATTAAAAATTCTTACTTATTCAAATTCCTCTATTTTGCTTTTCATGTTTTCTTTAGTTGCAGTTGTAGTAATTTTTATTATTATTTATTATTTATTACCAGGATAATGCAAATCAAAAATTCCTAAATTCATTAAATCACTTGTTCATTAAATTCCCCCATTTAATAAATAATTTTTTGTTTCAATAAATAAATAAACACATGACTCTAAATATTTTCAGTATAAAAAAGTATTTCTGATATGATTCAGGCTATTTAAATAAACAAATATAAAATATACGCCCCATTCATTTTTGTGCTTAGGTATTTAATGTTTTTCATATAGGAATATAAAAGAATTTTTTATTAAACTTGTTGAAAGTTTTATGTGCTGTTTATTTTTCATTGAAGTATAATTTCCTCCATAATGCTTCTAAAATTCCTGCATATTAAAAGGAGACCTATGATTATAGAAAATATGAAATTACCAGAATATTCTTTGTCTGAAAGTTTAGAATTTGTAGAAACAATAGTTTTTTCTAATCTTTCAAGTATAACCAAGGATCATTTTGCTAAATTACGCGGTTTCAATGCTTCAGGTGGTGCTTTCAATCTAAGGCTATCTTCCTCAAGGCTCTGGGGACTTATTACTGATGGCAACCCCTTCAAGCCTACTTCATTGGCAAATCAAATTATTTTATCTACGAATAATCAAGATAAAATCAAACGTTTATATCAAACTTCAAGAAATTTTAATGTGTTCAATAAGCTATCCAGAGATTTAAATCTTAATCCTTCTTTGAACGATATTTCTAGATTAGTTTCTGAAAATCATGATAATAAAGTCTTAAGAAAAATAAGAAATATTATTTTTGATATAAGGCTGCATTCTAATAACTTTTCTCCTGAGAATGAAAATTTTAATCAATCTAAGGATTTAAAGCTTCAATTAAGTGGTATTGACCTAGATGTTGAGGAGTCTAGAGAATCTATATTAGCCGCAATAAAGCTATTAGAATCTAGATTGGATTTATTCAGAATTTAATTCTTCTTTTATTTGTTTCGCTAATTCTATATTTATATATTTTATTTGTGAGATTTCTTCTATCTTTGCTTTTTTTATATTTTCAACACTTTTAAATTTTTTTAGCAAAGCTTTCCTTTTTATTGATCCTATTCCTTCTATTTGATCTAATCTTGATTTATTAGATTTTTTTTGCCTTAGATTTCTATGATATGTTACAGCAAATCTATGGGCTTCATCTCTGATTCTTTGAATTAGATATAAACCTTGAGAAGATTTGTCTAAAATAATAGATTCTTCAGTATATGGTAAAAATAATTCTTCTTCTCTTTTTGCAATTCCAGCAATTGGAAGATTAGATATTCCAAGTTTATTTAGACTTTGTAAAGCAGAACTTAATTGTCCTTTGCCACCATCAATTAAGACTAAGTCAGGTTGTTTATTAAATGAATCTAATTTTTTTGAAACAGTATTTTTCTTTTCTATTAACCTATTGAATCTTCTATTTATCACTTCTCTCATAGCTTCAAAATCATCATTTTTATCTTCAGAAATCTTAAATCTTCTATAATCTGACTTTTTTGGTATGCCATTTTCAAATACAGACATAGAAGCTACTACATTAGATCCTTGAATATGAGAAATATCATAACATTCGATTCTCTTTGGGATATTATCTAATCCAAGCTCTATCTGTAATTCATTTAGTGCTAATTTCGTTTTTTTCTTGTCGTTTATCCATTTAATTTGCCATTGTTTTATAGATTCTTTAGCATTATTTGTTGCCATGTCTAGTATGCTTTTTTTGGAACCTTTTTTAGGCACATTTATAGAAACTTTTCTTTCTTTTTTCTTTATTAGAAAGTCTACAAGTATTTCTTTTTCATTTGGAATATGTGAGACAAGTATTTTATTTGGAATATTCATATTTCTAGAATAATAATCAAAAATAAATAATCTAAGTAGCTCATTTATTTCAGTATCTTGTACATTTTCAATTCTAAATTTTTCATGAGCTAGAAGGTTCCCATTTATAATATTGAAAACTATTATCATTCCTTCATTATTTATTTTGAAACATGAAATCATATCAAAAGATTCATTCTGTAAACCAGAAACCTTTTGCTTTTCTAGCATTTTTTCAATTGAACTTATTCTGTCTCTAAAAACTGCGGCTCTCTCATAATTCTGACATGAGGATGCATTTTTCATCTCTTTTTTTAATTTTTTTACAATCGAATGTGTTTTACCTGATAAAAAGCTTTCTAAATTTGAAATTGTTTCTTTATATAAAGCTTCATCATTTTTATGATAAGCATCTGAACATCTACCAATTTCTAATTCAAAGCATGGTTTTATATCATTTCCGTCATTTTTTTTATCGCACGTTCTATAAGGAAATATTTTTGATAATAAATCTAAAGTTTGCCTTACGCTAGATATAGAAGTATATGGTCCATAATATTTATTTTTATCATTCAATTTAGGATTTCTAGTTATTAGAATTTGAGGGAATTTTTCTGATTTTGTTATCTTTATAAAAGGATAAGTTTTATCATCTTTTAATCTTGCGTTATACTTTGGTTGATATTTTTTTATAAGTTGGTTTTCTAAAAGTAATGCTTCTTGTTCAGATTCAGTAACGATATAATCAAAATCTTTTATTTTGGCTATTAATTCACTGACCTTTGGAGTAACGTCTTTAGGATCTGAGAAATAAAATTTTAAACGATCATTTAATGAATTTGCTTTTCCAACATAAATGATTTTTTTATTTTCATCAGAATGAAAATAAACCCCTGGTTTTTTAGGGACTTCAGAAATTCTATTTTTATATGAATTTATATTATCCAAGTACTATTGTTAGAACTGCTAGAACCACAACCATTGAAGAGGCAATTATGCCCATTTTTTTTATTTCTCCTGAAAAATAATTTGACGGAATAGCTTCTACAGATACTTTTTTATTTTGTTTTTCGATTAAAGGACTAGGGCTTGGTTCGTCTTGATTATCATCATTTGGTTTTATGCTTGTTGTACTTTGCATAAAAACATTAGGTTTTGTTCTTTTTTTATTTTTTTTATTTTTTTTTGGCATTTTATTTATTTCTTTTGCTTAAATATTTTTTTGCATTTTCACATATATCGTCTATGATCTCATCTTCAGGAAGTAATTCTGAATTAAATATAATATTAAATATAGATGGATCAAGGGGTTGTTTTTGAAAAATATTAAGATAATAATTTTTCTTTCCCTCATCATATTCTAATATTTTATTTCGGGCTTCATCATTTGAAATACCTTCCCTTTTAGCATATTTCTTTATTCTTACATCAAAATCACAATATATTCCAACCTTAAGAGCGCTTTCATCGTTTCTTAATACGCCTGAAGCTCCTCTTCCAAGGATAAGAACACTTCCTTGTTTAGCTATTTCATTAATAACTTTTTTTATAGCTTTAGAAAAATCTAAATTTTCTTCAAGATCTTGTTTATGTGGGAAGTCTTTATAAGGAGAAGAAAGAAGATTTTCAATACCATGACCAAAAAAAGGATCTGCACCTCCGCCTGATAATGCTGATTTTTCAAGCGCTTTCAATAAATTATCAGTTATTCTTTCCGTGAAAGATTTTTCTTCAGGTTTTTTTTGGAGGTCAACAATTTCAGCTAAGTGTTTATCCATTTCCTTAGCGATTTTAGATAGAATGACTCTATCAACAAAATCTATTCCTAATTTTTCTGCAACAGACCTTCCAATTGTTTGGTATCCTGAGCCTAAATATCCTTCTATTGTTACTACTGGCAATATTTTCTCCTTATACTCTTATTCTATTTATTTCCTCTAGGGTGTGCAACATTGTAATCTTTTATTAATTTTTCATTGGGTATTTTAGTATATATCTGAGTTGATTCTATTGAACTATGTCCCAAAAATTCTTGCACATGCCTAATACTTGCTCCTCCTTGTAATAAATGAGTTGCAAAGCTGTGCCTTATCATATGTGGGGTTACATTTTTATTAATACCAACGCTTAGAACTCTTTGTTTTAATTTTTTCCAAATATATTGTCTTGTAATCTTTTTTGATTTTTGTCTGACAAAAAAAGGAGAAGAATAATTTTTATTTTTTGAAAAATTTGGCCTTATATTTTTTATGTAATGATCTAATCTTTTAGATGCATTTTTATATATAGGCAAGATTCTTTGCTTGTTTCCTTTTCCCGTAACTTTAACAGTTTGATTATCTAGATCAATTTCTCCAATTTTAATAGAAATAACCTCTGAAACTCTTAGCCCTGCTGCATACATTAATATAAAAATACATGTGTTTGTATATTCTTCTGCATTAGGATCTTTAAATTCTATTATTTTTTCAATTTCTTTTATTGATAAAGGTTTTGGTATTGGTGAGCCTACTTTTGGGGTTTTGATTTTATCTAATATATTTGTTTCAACTTGATTATCAATTTCTAAAAACTTAAAAAATGATTTTATAGAAGCATATTTTCTTTTTTGAGTAGATTTTGTTTTATCTTCTATGCTTTCAAAATATTCATTAATATCTCTTATTGATATTTTTCCCCAATCATACTTTTTATTTTTCTCTAGAAAATTAGATAACAACTTTAAATCACTAGCATATGATTCTAATGTATTTGTGCTATATCCTTTTTCTGATGAAATATAATTGTAAAATTTTTCTAAATGATTGTCTAAACTCATATTTTTTTTCTTTATTTAGGATTAAATTTTGTTTATTATGTTAATGGTTAGGACCTACTTATACTAATATTATAGATTATGATAAAAATACCTTTTCACCCAATGATTTTTGAGACAGACTTTATCGGATTGTCTTGGCATGGTTTTTTTTCAGTTATTGGAGTAATAGCAGCTATTTATATAGTTATAAGGCAATCCAGGAAAGATGGAATAGATGACGATATTATATTTAATGTAGCTTCATGGGGAGTCATTGGAGGAATTATTGGAGCTAGACTGGTTCATATTATAGATAATCTTGATTATTACATAGATAACCCAATGAATTTTCTATATATATGGAGAGGTGGTATTGGACTTTGGGGAGGTATTTTAGGAGGTACTTTGGCAGGAATAATTTATGCAAAATACCTAGAACTAGACAATAATCTTATAGGTAGACTAATGGATTTTGCTGCACCTGCTCTATTAGCTGCACAAGCCATTGGAAGAATTGGAGATATTATAAATGGAGAGCATTGTTCAAGAGCCACTGACTTTTTCTTTGGATGGTATTTTACTAACCCTGATTCTCCAGGAATGAGTTGTATTCGAAATAGTGAAAGTTGGAGTAATGGTCATTTCCCTGGAGGAACTGATATTACAACTGCTGTTCATCCTGCCGCTCTATATGAATTTATATGGGATATTATTGGTTTGATTATTTTGGTGTTGTTTAGAAATAAATTCAAGCCAAATGGAAGCTTGTTTTTCATTTACCTAGCTTGGTATAGTTTAGGAAGATTCCTAATACAGTGGGTTAGATTAGATAGAGTATATTTTTGGGGATTACAAGAAGCTCATTTTATAGCTATTATTTGCTTTATTGTTTCAATTACTTTTCTTTCTATAAAGACAAGACCTTCCAATTAAGTAGTATCAATTTCTAAAATGTGAATCTTTTTTTGTTTTTTACCATTCCAAAAATCTGTTCTAAGTTTATAAACTATATTTACTTTACCTATCGATAGGCTTTGTAAATAAGGTATGTTAAATCCTATAAAGTCAAAGCTATTTTTAGAATTTAGGATTTTTCCAGAAATGTGATTTTTATCTCTTCCTATTGCTTTGATTTTTTCAGTTGAAACTTTTTTTGAATAAAATACTGGATCAGGATTTTTTTCTCCAAATGGAGAAAGGATCTTTATATCATCCCATAAGTTATAATTTAAGCTATCTATATCAAATTCCATATCTACTTCATAATTTTTTTTAGACTTTTGAATTTCTAAGTTACTAGATTTAATCATTTCTTCATAAAAAGAATTATAATCAGATGAATTAATTGAAAACCCTGCAGCCAATGCATGTCCTCCAAAATTCACAAAATATTTATCTAATTTTGAAAGAGAATCAAATAGATTATATGATTCGTTTGATCTAGACGAGAATTTATATAAATTGTCCTTTTCAGCAAAACAAAACACAGGCTTAGATAAGTTTTCTACTAATCTTCCTGCTAGTGGTCCAAGTAATCCCAAGGGATAATTTGTACAATCTAAAAAAATTAAAGGGTTTGATTTTTGAATAATTAATTGATCTTGAATTTCTTCCCATAATTCTAACGATAATGATTTTCTTTTATTGTTCATTTGTTCTATTTTTATAGAAAGGTTATGTGCATTCTTAGCGTTCTTTGCTGTTAATAATCTTAAAGATGTATATGGATCTTCAATTCTTCCAGGAGTATTAATCCTAGGTGCCATCGAAAAAGAAATATAGTCTGCTTCAGGAGCTTCGTAGAAAAATTTTTTCCCTGAAATATTATTTAATGCTTTGATGGCAAAGTTGTTAGTTTTACTTATTTCCAATAAACCATTTTTTACAATAGTTCTATTGTTTTTTAACAAAGGTGCTACATCAGCTACTGTTCCTATTGTTGCTAGAGAAGTAATCCCTTCTTTCATTGGAATTTCAAAATAATCAAAAAGTGCTTTTGATAATATCCAAGCAACTCCTGCGCCTGAATATTCAGTCATATTTTTGTTTAAAACTGGATTTAGTATCGGATAATTATAATTTTCTTTTTCTGGTATATGATGATCAGTTATTATAAATTTGACTTTATTTACTTCCATAGCCTTATCTATTAATTCATAAGAGTTTGTACCTGTATCTACAGTGATGATTAATTCACATCCAAACTCGATTAGGCTATTTATTCCTGCTTCAGATATTCCATGTCCTTCATTTTCTCTGTGTGGGATAAAAGGTTTTGCTATTGCTCCAAGGCTTTCTATTGTTTCAATTAATATTGCTGTACCAGTCAAACCATCTGCATCGAAATCACCATAAATTCCTATTTTCTTTTTTTTATTTATAAAATTGGCAATAGTTTTTACTGAATCTTTCATATCATTAAATTCATAAGGATCTATAGAATCAAGATTTGGATCACTTAAAAAATGATTAATGTTTTCTTTTGGAATATTTCTATTATTAATTAAATTTTCTAAAATATCAGAATTACTTATTTGCGATAGGTTTGAATTTTTTTTATCAATTATAATTCTGTAATTATCAGTCTCTAAGATCATTATTGGTTTGGATAGTCTTGAAAAAGTAGGGAACTATTATGTCCTCCAAATCCTAAAGAATTTGATATAGCTGCAGGAATATTTCCTTTTAAAGCATGGTTTGGAACATAGTCTAAATCACATTCAGGATCTGGGTTTAATAAGTTAATTGTAGGCGGAACTACCTTTTCATTTATAGCTAGGCATGTGAAAGCAGCTTCTATGCCTCCAGCAGCACCTAACAAATGTCCGGTCATAGATTTAGTTGAAGAAATTTTTAATTTTTTTGCATGGTCTTCAAAGGATCTTTTGATCGCAATTGTTTCAAATTTATCATTTAGTTGAGTTGAAGTCCCATGTGCATTTATATATGCTATTTTTTCTTTTTCAATTCCTGCATCATTTATAGCAATGTTCATTGCTTTAGATGCTCCTTCTCCTTCAGGATGAGGCTGAGTTACATGATGTGCATCTGATGTTGCACCATAACCAGAAAGTTCACAAATTATTGTAGCTCCTCTTTTTAGAGCATGTTCTTCTTCTTCTAAAACTAACAACCCTGATCCTTCTCCCAAAACAAATCCATCTCTTTCTGCATCAAATGGCCTAGATGCCTTTTCAGGATTATCGTTATTTGTAGACAAGGCTCTAGCGGAGTTAAATCCAGCAATTCCAATTGGACAAATAGCTGCTTCACTTCCTCCAGCTAATACTATCTCTGCCTCTCCTCTTCTAATCATATGAAGTCCTTGTCCTATTGAATCAGCAGCGGATGCACATGCAGACACTGTTGAAAAATTTGGTCCTTTTGTACCTAGCATCATAGAAACTTGTCCAGATGCCATATCAGAAAGCATCATAGGAACTAAGAAAGGACTTATTCTTGAAGGGCCTTTATCATTTAGTACACCAAATTGATCACTGAGGGTCTTTATACCTCCAATTCCACTACCAATCAAAACGGCAAATTTATCTCTATTTATAGAATCCATGTGTATTCCAGAGTCTTTTATTGCTTCCTTAGCAGTTACACATGCAAACTGAGCGAATCTATCAAGCCTGCTAGCAAATTTTCTTCCTAAAATTTCATCAGGAGTAAATTCACTTATTTCAGCTGCTATTTTTGTTTGAAAGTTTTCTGTGTCAAAAGATGATATTTTACTTATACCACTTTTACCTGTGGTAATTGATTTCCAACTTGAATTTCTATCTAAACCAATTGGTGTCAATAGTCCTATTCCAGTAACGACAACTTTCTTTTTCATTTTGTATTTTTCCTATAATTTGATAAATAATAATTCATTAAAATAGTTTTTGGAGAATCAAGAGTTATATACTTGATTACTATACTCTAATGATAGTAATTATCTTATGAATGTCTATATAGAAACTCATGGATGTAAATTAAATATTGCCGATTCACAGAAGATCTCTGATAAATTGTTATCTTCTGGTATGGAAATTTCTACAAATATTAAAGATTCTGATATTTATGTATTAAATACTTGCACAGTTACAAAATCTGCTGATAAAAAAGCAAGAAATAAATTAAGAAGTATTAAAAAAACACACCCTGGGATTCATATTGTAGCGACAGGTTGTTACGCACAGAGAAACAAAAAAGAAATCTCTGAACTTGGAATAGTAAACACTATTATTAATAATGAAGAAAAAGATAACTTTTTAGAATTATTATCTGAGGATGTTGATCTTAAGTTTGAAAAAAAATCTGAAGATAACAAAATTGATAATATTTTGTTAGGCAGAACTAGAGCCTCTGTAGCAATACAAAAAGGGTGCAATCAAATTTGTAGCTATTGTATTGTTCCTAAAGTTAGAGGAAGAGAAAAGTCTATTACACCGGATGCAATTATAGATAGAATAAATTATCTTGAAGAAAGAGGTTGTTTAGAAGTTGTATTAACTGGAACTCAATTAGGAACGTATGGTTACGATTTAGAAGATATAAACCTAACAAAACTTCTATTATATATTCTAAAAAATACAAAAATAAAAAGACTTAGATTGTCATCTGTTCAGCCTCATGAATTCAGTGACAATCTTTTGAGTCTATGGAATGATAAACTTTATCAAAATAGACTATGTCCTCATTTTCATATTCCATTACAAAGTGGATCAGATTCAATTTTAAAAGAAATGAGAAGAAAATATACGACAAATCAATTTTCAAGAATTGTTTCTTATATAAGAAATAAAATTCCAAACTCTTCAATAACAACAGATTTAATAGTTGGATTTCCAGGAGAGACTGATTTAGACCACTGCAATACGAAAGAATTACTTAAGGATTTAGAGTTATCAGATATTCATGTGTTTCCTTACTCAGTCAGACCTGGAACTACTGCATTCTATCTAAAAGAAAAAGTTCAATCTTCAATTATTACAAATAGATCAAAAGACATTAGAGAAATTGCTAAAATTTTAAAGAATAACCATCTGAATTCTTTGATAAACACTAAACAAAAAGTATTGTGGGAAAAGAATTCTCCTTTTTCTGGATATACAGAAAGCTATTCTTATTTTAAATTACTCTCAGATATTGACCCATCAGAACAAATATCTCAAGTTTTAATTAATTCTATTGATCAAGATAATAATCTTATTGGTATATTATCTTGATTTAGATACTTATAGGTTCTAAATTCAAAGAATTATTATTTCTTTTTATATACCCAGCGTACTCTTTATAGCCATGAGCGAACACCATAAGCCAACCTTCTTGTTCACACTGTGCAATTATTCTTCTTTTTATTTCCAATGTTTGATCTGGGTATCTGTCATATGCAGTTATATATGCAAGCGGTAAATGAGAAGGAGCAGGAATAAGTTCTGATAAATAAACTATTCTTTCAGATCCAGCATTTACTTTAATTATCTGATGACCTTGAGAGTATCCATCAATCATTTCACAAAAAACACCTGGACTTATTTCGGTGTTGCCATCTAAAAATTCCACCATATCTCTATCTTGCAAAATATTTAAATGTTCTACAGGATGACCATAAGCAGGCAATAATCTTTCATCTTGATCGAATGCTTCATCCCAAGCGGATTTTTGTACTAAATATTTAGCTTTAGGAAATGTTGGGATCAATTTTCCTTCCCTATCAAGAGAAGTTGAACCACCTGAATGATCAAAATGCAATTGAGTTAATACAACTTTGCTAATGTCTTTTGCAGACACTCCATTATTTTTCAAATTTCTTATTAATCTTGATGATGCATGCCCATAAATTTCTCTATTAATTTCAGGTTCTTTAGATCCTATTCCAGTATTTACTAAAATATTTTCTTCACCACTTTTTATTAGTAGAGAGTTAAGGCCTAGTCTAACTCTGTTTTTTCTGTCAGGCTTAGCTTGTTTTTCCCATAAAACTTTTGGAACAGGACCAAAAAATGGACCTCCATCTAATAAATAGGAACCATCACTTACAACTTTTACCGAATTTATGTTTTTCATTTTTTACCCCCCAGTAATTTATGAATATAACTATGAATTTAATATTTATATATTCAATAAACAAGGTACCAAAGTACTTATTTTTGAACTTTTTCAGTTAAAGTTTTGAACAAATTCAAAAAACAAGATGAAAAAAACACTTTTTTATATGCATTTTTTATAAATAAATTAATAAATAAATCAAAAAAATAAAAGATATAATGTATTAAAAAATAAACTAGTAAAGAATATTTATGTCTAAAAATCAAATAACACACTTTAATAATATAAACGAAAAAAATCAATCTGAAACTTTAATAGTTCCAGTTATAAAACATGAAGGATTTGCCTTGGATTTGGCTGATGCTAATGCTAATAAATTATTTCAAGATACTTTAAAGAATGAAGATCTTTCTTCAGATGGTCAAATAACAATTTTGCATACTCCAAAAAGTTTATTCCCTGATTTTAAATACCTTAGAATTATTTGCTTGGGTTTAGGGGATGCGAAAAAGTCAGATACAAACTCTATTAGAAAATCTGCTGGTGCACTTGGAAGATATTTTTTAAATTCTAAAGTAGAAGGGGTCAATTTTTTTGTAGATTCTTTAAGTTTTTATGATGATAAAGAAACTGTCATTGAATCTTTAATGGAAGGCTTTTTTCTTGGAAATTATAATTTTGATAAATATAAAAACAAGAAATCTAAGAAAAAAAACTTTTTTGAAATTACTTGTTCTGATTCAAAATTAGAAACTTCTAAGATTGTTAATAAATCCTTTGAAAAATCTGAAGCTGAAAAAATTGCAAGAAATTTAGTAAATGAACCAGCTAATTTTCTAACTCCAACTAAACTATCTGAAATTGCATTAGATTTTTCCAATAAGAATTTGAGTTGTAAAATCCTTGATAAAGATCAATGTCAAAAACTTGGAATGAATGCATTTTTAGGAGTTTCTCAAGGTTCAATAGAAGAGCCCAAGTTAATACATTTATCATACAAGCCTTTACCTGAAGATAGTTCTTATTGGTATATTGGAAAAGCTATAACATTCGATAGTGGAGGTTTGTCATTAAAACCCTCTGGTTCTATGTTTTCTATGAAAGGAGATATGGGTGGTGCAGCATCTGTAATAGCGTCAATAAATGCTATCGCAAATTTGGGTATTAATGTAAATATAGATGTTTTATGTTTGGCTACTGAAAATATGCCAAGTGGCTCAGCTCAAAGACCAAGTGATGTAGTTGAAGCAATGGATGGAACTTTTATTGAAGTTGAAAATACTGATGCTGAAGGAAGGTTGACACTAGCTGATGCAATCACTTACGCAAAGACCTTTGATCCTAAATTTATAATAGATGTAGCAACTTTGACCGGAGCAGCTTCTATTGGTTTAGGAAAAGGAAATATTTCTGCTTTTTCTAATGATGAAGATTTTATGGAGAATGTAAAGATTGCAGGAGAAAAGTCAGGAGATTTCGTTTGGCAGCTTCCTTTGGATTCAGTATCCAAAAAACAAAATAATTCATCAATAGCTGATATTAAAAATACAGGAGGTAGATTAGCAGGAACAATTACTGCCGCACATTTTATAAACCATTTTGTAGGAGATATTCCTTGGGTTCATTTAGATATTGCAGCGAATTCAATGACAAGTTCCAATGAAGGTTGGCATAATAAAGGTGCTACTGGGATCCCAACTAGATTATTGATAGAATTAGCGTATATTTTTGAAAAATAAGAGGGAATAAATGGAAAGATCATATAAAGCTACAGAGGTAAGTAAGGACATACTTGAGAGATTTAAGAAAGTGCCTGTTGCAACTGTTTGGTCATGTTTAAATAATTACCTAGGAGTACCTTTGCCATTTATGGAAAATGTTAAAGTAATGACTCCAAACAAGAGATTAGCTGCAAGAGCTAGAACTCTAAGATTTTTACCTCCTAGGCCTGATATTGATTCTGAAACAAAAATAGGGGAGAAGTCTCCAGAGATGTTGGCTATGTCCAGATGTGGAGAAGATGACGTTTTGGTTGCTGATATGATGGGAGCTAAATATGCTGCTATTGGAGGAGACGTAAAATTACTTCTATTAAAAATGAATAAGGCTGCAGGGATTGTTACTGATGGAGCTATAAGAGATTTGGATGTTTTAAATGAAGAAAATTATGACCTAATAGTTTATGCACAAGAAAGGACTCCATATGGAGGAAGGCCATGGGCTGAACCAGCTGAAGAAAATATAGATATCCAGTGTGGAGGTGTACTAGTAAGACCTGGAGATATTGTTGTAGGTGATAATGATGGAGTAGTAGTAGTTCCATCATGGTTTGCTGAAGAATGTATAGAATGGGTGGAAGATCATGAAGGTGCTGAAGCTTACATTAAGGAAAAAATTCTTAATGAAAACGTTGTTCCGGGTAAATATTATCCACCAACTAGTACAATGATTAATGAATATCGAAAATCTGTAGGTAAAGGACCATCTAATCACTAGCAAGCATATTCAACATGGTGGGCGTGGTAAAGTGGTTAATACGACCGGCTGTGACCCGGTAGATCGAGGGTTCGAACCCCTCCGCCCACCCCATTATGCGCCCGTAGCTCAGCTGGATAGAGCATCTGGCTTCGAACCAGAGGGTCGGGGGTTCGAATCCTCCCGGGCGTGCCAAACTATTAATTATAAGAAAGAAGTATTTTTCTTATGAAAGAACATATAAGGACAATCATAGATTTTCCAATTAAGGGAATTAAGTATAGAGATATTACTACATTATTAAAAGATCCAGATGTTTTTTCTGAGTTAATAGATAAAATGACAGAACCATGGATATATAAAAATATAGATGCAGTGCTTAGTATTGAATCAAGAGGATTTATTATTGCGGGAGCAATAGCATATAAGTTAAATGCAGCATTTATACCTTTGAGAAAACCAGATAAGTTACCTCATGAAACATATAGCGTTTCTTTTGATTTAGAATATGGGTCTACAGAAATGCATATACATAAGGATGCTTTAGACGGTCATAAAAATCTTTTGATTATAGATGACTTACTAGCTACAGGTGGTACTGCTATTGCTGCAATTGAGTTAGTTGAAAAATTTGAATCAAAAAATATTGTAGGTGCAGGTTTTATAATTAATCTTCCAGATTTATCTGGAGATAAAAAACTAAAAGAATTAGGGATTGATGTTCACTCAGTAATGGACTTCTAAACATTAATTGATTTCTAACTTATTTTCAAAACCAGTAATCCGGCAAAAGAAATTGAGTCTTTCCATATCTTCAACTGTATTACAATGATATTCCAATAATTCTTTGTTAAATATAATTATAGCTAGACTTTTTGCTCTAGATAATGAAACGTTTAATCTTCTAAAATCAAAGAAAAAATCTGAGCCTCTTGGAATATTTTCTGGATTTGAAGATACGTAAGAAATAATTACTATAGGAGCCTCTTGACCTTGAAAATTATCTATAGTCCCTACTTTTGCATCCTCTCCTAAACTTTGCTTTATCAAGTTTACTTGGGCATTGAAAGGGCTAATAACTAAAATGTCCTTGCTTGATATTTTAGTTATTTCATTATTTCTATCTCTCCATTTTTTATTAATAAGCTTTTGATATATATTTTTTACATACCCTGCTTCTATATCATTCTGAACTGAAAATCCTGAATGATTAGGGCTTATTAAATATATTCCGTTAGGTATTTCTTTTTCATCAGATATAATACTTTGATTTTGAGTGCTACTATCACTCATTAGCCTTTTTTCATAAAAACTATTTGAAATAAAATCACAGACATTCTCATGCATTCTATATGTTTTTGATAAGAATATTCCTTTATCATCGCTTATGGTATTTTGTTCTTTTAATATATATTCAATAGGGGATAATGATGACTCTCCTTCAATAATTCCTGTTGATGGTTGAGGAAGCTGCATATGGTCTCCTATCATAACGATGTTTTTTGAAGACATTGAGGATGCAATTAATTTTGAAATACTTATTTGGCCTGCTTCATCAAAAAAAATATAATCAAAATTTTTAAATTTTTCACTATTCTCTCTATGTTTAGAATTTGATAAAGCCCAAGCTGTTCCAGCAATTAAATCATAATTCTTAGAATCGATTTTACTAGTATTTGTAATTTCTATATTAAAAAAATCATTTTCTAGTTTTCTTGATCCAGGATTGTATGCGCCATTAAATTCGAAGCCTATATTTGATGCATACTCATCTATAGCTTGTACTAAATTTAATATTGCTTTATGCGAGTGACAGACTATAGCAACTCGAAATTTGTTTTTTATTAGATCTACAATTACCCGAGATGTAGTATATGTTTTACCTGTACCTGGAGGACCTTGAATTACTAAATATGAGTTATTTAAATTCTTGATTTTTTTTGATATAGATTCTATCGAAGTATCTTCTATAACTACCTGATTTTTATATCTAGAATTATTTCTACTTAGAAAGTCCTTTATTGCGGGATATGAATTTTCATAATCATAATTTTTTATAAAGTCTGATACGGCATTATCTATCGTTCTAGTATTAAGTGGAGTTGAAGGTGTTAGTGATGATGGAATTGATTTATCTTTTCTTAATCTAATTGAAATTTCATTTTTAGAATAATCAATTTTTGTTATTAATATTCTGTTTATACCATCTTGATCTAAAACAGAATCTCCTGTTTTCATTTTTGTTATTTGATCAGGATATACTAAATTAATTATCTTATTAGATCCTGTTTCTATTTCTGATACCTTTCTTAAACCTCCTATACAATTACTGTCTTCAATTAAATCTTCAGTATCCTTTTCTATGTTTGAGAAATGATTCCACCAATCGGATCTTTGTTCTTTTCTGTTATAAAAGTTCAATTGCCTTAAAATGCTTTTTATATCTTCATTTGTTTCTTCTAATTGAGTTATTTTTTCATCAACTTCATTTTCTTGTTCTTTTTGTTTGATCGCACTTTCAGATAATTCTTGAGCGGTCGTTGTTTTAGATATTTCTATATCTTTTGGTTTAATTTTGATGAGCCATTCTTGGAGATAAATTAGTGACTTACAATCCTGTTCGTTATATTTGATAATTTCTTCTAAAATTTCATCATGTCCAGATTCAAGATATTTTTCAAATGCTACAAGACTATCTTGCCCTGATGCTATATCTTCTTCTCTATCTAATTTGTAAAATTTTTCAATAGTTTTTAATCTATAGTTTTCAGTTGACAATATTACTGAATCTTTTACTACTTTATAAAGGTCAATTAATTTTCTTTCTCTAAGAATAAAGTCTACTTCAGAGATTTTTGTTTCATATTTTTGAGAAAGTTTTTTCAAAGCAGTTTCTTCATAGGAGTTATAGTGATAAATATGTGAATTTTTATATTTTCTAAGGTGAGAATAAAAAAAATCTACTAATTCTTCAAAAGCTTTTTTTTCTTCTAAGTAATTAGTTGCAATATATTTTTTAAACACATATTTATCAAAAGATTTATAGAATACTCCAAAAAGATATTCTAATCCAGAAGAATTATATGAAGAGTCAAAATACATTGGATATCCTTCTATGTCAAAAAAAAGATCGTTAGAATCAGATTTTGGAAGCAATTCAAACCCAATTATTTTAGAGGGATCACTAAAATTTTTTTTACGATTAAATATGATTTGATAATCAAGTTTTTTGTTCTTTAAATATTCTCTTTGTAATTTGGATTGATCTATCAGTAATTCTAATGAATTTTTATTTATACCTTTTATTTCTGTTTTTTTATTTGTGATTGATAATTGGTTTAAAGTTGATATATTATTTTTTTCTAAAATATTTATTTGTTTCTTTGAAATATTTGCAACTTGATTCAAGTGATCATCTTTTTTCCAAATATTTTCACAAAATAGTTTATATTCACAAATATTGCATAAATTACATTTTGATGGATATGGTTCTTTTTTTTGCCCTGTAATAAAACCTTTGATTCTTTCATTTATACTACAGAAATAATCATAAAACTTATTGATTTCTATTTCCTCAACCGATCTATCTCGTAGGATTATTTTTCCATACTCAGGCATCAGATTAAATTTTTTATTTAAAATATAAGAATAATGGCAAATTTGAAGAATATTTTCAGGCTTTAATTTGAATGCAGATTTTACATCCCATGGCTCATATATATTTTTATTTTTAACCAAAAAATCTGGAGATCCTGTATAGTTTTTATACTTTAAAAAAGGTTGATAAATTATATCTATTCCTTTTCTTATTGCTTCATCAGTTTCTTTTTCTTTTTCAGAAAAATCTAAATGGTCTTCTATTTCATAAACTGAATTTGTTTTTTTTAAGTCCTCAAGATAAGATTTTTCATGCTCAATTCCTATTTTTCGAATTATTTCTAACCATGGATCTATATTTTTAGGATAACTTTTAGGTTTTTCAATATAATCTAACCAAGTTTTATACTGACATTGTGAGAAGTCTAGAACAGAATATGCAGTTATATTTTTTTTTAGTGACAAAATTTATTTTTTTGTTTTTAGATATGGTTAGGATAGATCATTTTTTTTATCTTAACAATATATATGTCAATTGAAATTTATTATCAAAATAAATTAAAATAAAAAACCCACCTCCAGAGTAACTGCCTGAGCAACAACCAGTTTAAAGAAGTGGGCTTCTTTAGTCTTGAAATTTCTATTTAGTATTTTTTTTATTTCTAAAAAAACTTTTCAAACCTCTCGTCGCCGATAGCTTGAGAAGATTATAACCTTTGTTTTACCAAATTTATAATTCTAAATAAATATCTTAAGACATAGAGATAATATTATACTTTTTTATAAAATCAAGTGTTTTTTCCCAGAAATTTTAAATTTAATAAATAAGATAAAATTTTATTATTTTGTAGAGTTTCCCAGAATTAAAAATTGAAAATTTTTACTAATATGAAAATAGAAATTATTACAAATATAATTGAAGAAATTTTATTTAAAAAAGTTCCTTTATTCAATAAACCTCTAATCGTTGAGTTACCTACTATTATAGATACAAATGTATACCAAAAAAAATCAATTATAGAAGCTATACTGGCTAAGTAAAATTTATCAAAAAGACTTAGCTCAGTAGTAATAAATTGAGAAAAAATTGCAAAAAAGAAAATTGTAATTTTAGGATTAAAGAAACATATTAAAAAACCATCAAAAAAATTTTGTAATAAAATTTTTTTACTTATTTTTTCTTCTTCTGTTTTTTTTTCATTAAATATTTTGAATGCTAAATATAGTAGATAAACAACTAATATGATTGTTATGAAATCAATAATTTTTGAACTTATACTATGTATTAATCCTAGGCCAAGAATTGAGATAAATGCATAAATAAAAATTCCTAGCCCATGGCCAAAACCAGTTAATGTGCCGCTAAACTTACCATTTGAAATAGCATTTTTTGATACTAAAACTAAGCTTGGACCTGGAGAACTAGCTCCTAATAAACATGTAATCATAACTTGAATTAGTATAGATGAAGTCATTTATGATATTTTTATAATAGATTGATTTCTTATAATATATATTATTTTTTAGATATATATAATAATGATTATCTAAGAAACCAATTAGGAGAAGAATATTGCAAACTGGAAAGCATTTTTTACAAATACCTGGACCTACCAATGTACCTGATAGTGTCCTTAGAGCTATAAGTAATCCTACTATAGATCATAGAGGCCCAGAATTTTCAGATATGACTTCAAGGATACTTGAAGATATAAAAAAAGTAGTAAAGGGTCAAAATTCTATTCCAATAATTTTTCCTTCTTCAGGAACGGGTGCTTGGGAAGCAGCTCTTGTAAATATTCTTTCAGACGGAGATAAGATTTTAATGTATGACACAGGACACTTTTCAAGTCTGTGGAAAAATATGGCAGAGAAACTTGGTTTTGAAGTTATATATTTAGAAAGTGATTGGAGAACTGGAGTTGATTCGAATAAAATAATTGAAATATTAAAAAATGATAAAAAGCACGAAATTAAAGCTGTTTGTTTAGTTCATAACGAAACATCTACAGGAGTTGCAAGTAAAATACCTTCAACAATAAAAGAAATAAAATCAATTGATCACCCTTCAATTATAATGGTTGACACAATTTCATCTTTAGGATCTATAGATTATTATCATGATGATTGGATGGTTGATGTTACAGTAGCAGGTTCTCAAAAAGGACTAATGTTACCACCTGGTATAGCTTTTAATTTTATTAGCCAAAAGGCATTAGATGTTTCTTTGAAAAATGATTATAAAAGATCATATTGGGATTGGGGTGAAATGGTTAAAACAAATATAAATGGATTTTTTCCATACACTCCTTCTACAAATATACTTTTTGGATTGGAAGAAGCTTTAAGGTTAATGGAAGAAGAAGGTTTAGATAATATTTTTAATAGACATGAAAGGCATGCTAAAGCTACAAGAGAAGCTGTAAAATCATGGGGCATAGAATTATTACCTTTAAATAATGATGAACATTCTAATTCTTTAACGAGCTTATTATTTAAAGACAATGTAAACGCAGATAATTTAAGAAAAATAATTCTAGATAAATTTAATACATCCTTAGGAACAGGGCTTGGAAGATGGGCTGGAAAAATCGTAAGAATAGGCCATCTTGGAGATTTTAATGACCCTATGCTTTTAGGAACACTTTCAGCAGTTGAAATGGGATTGTCTCTATCTGAAATTGACCATAAATCTGGTGGGGTATTGGCCGCTATGAGTTATTTGGAAAAAAATTAAGGTGTATTCTGAATCCTTCTAAGAATATTGCCTATTCCTGCTTCATTTCTTTCAGGTAAAATACGATTTAGTTCTTCTAGTTCTGTATTTGTTATTTCTATACCTGAACCTGTAATATTGGAGTCAATTTGTTCTTTACTTGTAGCTCCTGCAATTACAGAAGAGACAGGTTTTTTCGCTAACAACCAGGAAAATGCTAATTGAACCATGGTAATTCCTTTATTTGATGCCCATTTTTCTAGATTTTCAACTATATTAAAGTTTTTCTCAGTTAACCATTTTTCACTCCAAGCTGAATGACTCCCTGAAGATAATCTCCCTCCTTCAGGGATAGAGTTTCTTTTATATTTCCCTGTTAAGAAACCTGAAGCTAGAGGGAAATAAGGTAGTATTCCTACATTATATTTCTCACATGCATATATTAACTCAGATTCAGGCTCTCTTTCAAACATAGAGAATTCTGGCTGAATTGTCATAAACTCTGCCCATCCATATTTTTTAGAAACATGAATACCTTCAATTAATTCCCATGCCATATAGTTAGAACAACCTATATACCTTATTTTTCCATCTGAGACTAAGTCATCAAGTGCTCTCAAGGTTTCTTCTTGATTGGTATATGGATCAAAAATGTGTGTTTGATATAAGTCAATATAATCTGTGTTTAATCTACTCAAGCTTTCTTCAACTGATCTTTTTATGTGGACAGAAGATAAACCGGACTTATTTGGCCCTTCATTAACCCTTTGTGCTACTTTTGTGTTGGTAGGTGATGGCATAGGGTTCATACCACCTTTGCTTGCAAGTACAACTTCATCTCTTTTGTTTTTAATAGCTTTACCTATATATTCTTCAGAAAGTCCATTACTATACATGTCGGCTGTGTCTAATAAGTTGATACCAGATTGAAGTGCATGATTTATTACTTTTTCAGATTCTGAATAATCTAATCGTCTTCCAAAGTTATTTGTACCAAGTCCTATTTCAGAAACTAAGATCCCTGAATTACCCAATTTTCTATATTTCATTAAATCACCTGTATATTTTTTTTTTATTTTTTAGGATATTATCTAAAAAATTCAGATAAAAAATGACATTACTTGCTAGTTTTTTAATACTTCTATATTGCATTGGACATTCTTATTGGAACTTTTTAGTTAAGAAGTCTGATAATCCTCAAATAATGCTAGTTCTAATAGCTATGGGATCATGGATACTATTTTTTCCTATTGCATTGATTTATTTATTCCTAAATCCAATCTCAATACAATCTTGGATATTTATACTTATTAATGCAGTCCTTCAAGTTTTTTATTATGCTTTTCTTGGTAAAGCCTATAAGCTAGCTGATTTATCAATAGTTTATCCTCTAGCTAGAGGGAGTGCTGTTTTCTTTATTCCATTATGGGGTATTTTGTTTTTAAATGAGTCTATTAGTTCAACGGCATTGTTTGGGATTTTTATGGTTTTTATTGGATTATTATTTATCTCAATAATTCCAATTATCAATAAGGATTTATTGATAACAAGAAACCTAATAATAGGAATAATTTTATCTGTTTTGGTTGGTTTAAATATTTCTTTTTATACCATTGTTGATAAAAAGGCTGTATCGGCAGTAAATCCTTTTATTTACCCAATATTAATAACAATTGGAGGCTCCTTAGGAGCAATTATGTTTACAGGGAGCAAAAATAAAATTATGGATTTAAGGCTACATTTTCAAAAAAATTATAGTACCGTTATAGTCGGTTCAACTGTCATGTATTTTGCTTATTCAGTGATGCTTTATGCCTTAAATATATCTAAAATGAGTTATGCTGCAACTGCGAGAGAATTGACTATAATTGTAGGCATTATTTGGAGTTATTTTTTCCTAAAAGAGAAAATTACTTTTACTAGATTTTTATCAATAGTAATAATTTTTTGTGGTGCGGTTATTATCTCTTTTTCAAAATAAATTTAATACCACTTTTCTTTATCTACAATATTATGCAATTCTTTACCTTGATTTAGCAATGAAATATTTTTTTTGATAATTTCGTATCTTCTATTTGTTATCATCTCATTAGCATCTAAAAGTGCTACATGAGGAGTAATGATGACTCCTTGCATATTCCAAAGCTTATGGTTTTTAGGCAACGGCTCTTCTTCAAAAACATCTAATCCTGCTCCTGAAATTATGTTATTTTCAAGAGCATAAACTAAATCATTTAAGTTAGTAGTTTTTCCTCTCCCCACATTTATAAATACTGAAGAAGATTTCATCTTTTTAAACAAATCTAAATTAAAAATATTTCCTGTCTCAGGAGTGTGCATAACAGTAGTAACCAGAACATCTATATTATCCAAAGAATCAATCATTGCTTTAGGCGTTATTACTTTGTCAAAATTTTCCAATTTTTCAAATTTTGGATCTACTCCTATTACTTTCATATTGAAAGCTTTACATAATCTCCCTACCTCTTGACCTATTCCTCCAGCTCCAACTATCATTACAATCGCTTCATCTAGATGGATTGCTTTGTGTCGATTTGCATTTTTATCCCATTCTTTTTTTCTTTGGGCTTCCATAAAATCAGGAAATCTTTTTGATAGTGCTAGTAGATAAGCCATTACATGATTCCCTATATAATCAAAATAAATTCCTCTAGGATTTGTCACAACGACAGGATGTTCAATTAATTCTTTATAAAACCAACCATCTTTGCCTGAATCGTTTACAAAACTTCCAGAATCTGGGTTCGCTAACCATCGTAGGTTTTTTGCATTATGTATTGCTTCTGGAGCAACCCAACCATAACCTGCTTCTACTATATGAATATTTTCTAAGACTTCGCTCTCATCTTCAAAAACTAGAATTTCTATATCCGGAAAATCTTTTTTCATCCTTTCGATTAAATCCTTTTTTATATCATCCATAGGAGGTAGAAATGCAAAATTAGATAATTTCATTACAATAGCCTTTTTTATTTTCAATAAGTTTGTATTAAAGGTATACTTCAAAAATAGTATAACTAGTAATTATTAATAAATCATTATTGAATAGGAGTATAAAATGTATCCAAGTGACATAAGAAAAAAACTTGCAACAGGTAAACCCGTTTTATCTACTAGTATGCCAAGTTTTGAACCTCATATTGCAAATGCAACTTACAACTGTAAACCAGATTGGGTTTGGATTGATACAGAGCACAATCCATGGGGAACAGAATCTATGGGAACTTTATGTGTTGATGGAAGAAAAAAAGGTGTTGCACCGGTTATTAGAATTCCATGGAATGATCCAGCCTATATAAAAAAAGCATACGATGTTGGTGCTGTTGGTGTTATGATCCCTCAGGTAGATACTCCTGATGAAGTAAAACAAGCAATTCATGATGCTAAATATCCACCAGTAGGTGAAAGAGGAATAGCTCCTTTTTTCGCACAATATTTAGACGGAGTTGATCAACAAAAAGTTGTTGATAATGCAAATGACGAAACTCTACTAATTTTACAAATGGAATCAGTAGAAGCATGGGAACAAATTGATGAGATTTTAGCTATCCCTGATTTTGAAGTAATTCTTCTTGGACCAGCTGATCTTTCTGCTTCTCTAGGTTTCCCTGGAGCTGACGCTACTAATCCAAAAACAGCAAATGTTATGGTAGATTTAGCTCAAAAAGTTAAAGGAACTGGAAAAGCATTAGCAACAACTATGGGTGATGTAGATCATGCGAAACAATGGATTAAGGAAGGCTACACAATGATGAATATAGGTAGCTCATTACAGTATGGAACTATGGGTATTTCTAAGATCTTTAGTGAAATACGAGAAGAATATGGTGTTGATTGGCACTAAATTAACTAAACCTTTTTGGTGTAATTAAGTCATATATAGAAATGTCTTTAGTTAGATTGTTAATTTCTAGAATATCATCCTGAGTTAAGTCAATGTCACCTGCTTTGGCATTTGAGATTGCTTGCTCAGGATTTTTTGATCCACAAATAGCAGATGTAACTCCTTTGGTGTAGAGTGTCCAAGCAATTGCTAATTGGGTAGGGTTGTAGCTATTATCTTTTATCCATTCTTTTAAAATATTGAAAATCTTCAACCCTTTTTCTAAGTGTTCATTTTCAAAAGTATGGTGGTTATGTCTAGCATCGTCTTTTTTAAAAACATGACCTGGATGATATTTTCCTGACAAGAGACCTCTTGCAATGGGTGAATAGACTATTGAGCCCATTCCTAAATCGTTACTTTGAGGAATAATTTCTTTTTCAGAATGTCTAAATAGAATTGAGAAATGAGGTTGACTAGAAATAATTTGATCACCTGAAAATTTATTCATATCTTTTATTTGTTTAGCTGTAAAGTTAGACACACCTAAATATTTAAAGAGCCCTTTTGATTTCAATTCCAGTAATTTTGAAATAGTGTCTTCCATAGGAATTGATTCTTGCCAAGAATGGATTTGATATAAATCTATATAATCTGTTTGTAAATTTTTTAAAGAATTTTCAAGAGCTTTTTCAATATCATAAATATTTTTCCAAGATGAAAGCTTTGATGCTAATATTAGCTTATCTCTTTTACCTTTGAGGGCTTTTCCTAGAATATGCTCACTATCTAAATACATTTGCGCAGTGTCTAAAAAATTTATTCCATTGTCTATTGAAGCATGAATAGCATTTATTGCATCCTTTTGCTCAATAGCTCCCATCCCACCACCTATTGGCCAAGTTCCAAGGCAAATTTTAGATACCTTTACTCCATCTTTTCCCAGTATTGAATATTTCATAATTTCCTCATAATTTTAATAGATTATATAAAATTACGAGTGAAAAAATAATTATTTCATGATTTTTATATTTTTATGGGCTGGGAAATAGTTAAATATTAATAACCGCCGGAGGGCCTGAGCATTTCTTCCATGAAAAACTACCTGAGCTAAATAATTTCTTTTTGCTCAAATTTTTTTATATCTTCTTCTGAATAACCTATTTCCTTAAGAATCTCATGATTATCTGCTCCTAGTTTCGGAGCTTTACCTATAATCGATGGAGTTTCTGAAAATTTCCAAGGAGTCCCATGTACTTTCAATGTTTTGTCTATTTCTGAATAATAAACATCTGTCACATAATTATTTGCAATAATATCTGGATCGTTTGACGCTTCAATCATGCTATTTACGGGTGCAGCAATCCTTCTTTCGTTTCTCATTTTTTCAATCCAGTAATCTCTTTTATTGGTTGAAAAAAGATCTGATAATGCACTAATGATTTTGTCTTTTTTTTCATCTGATTCAAAAGCCAATCCAAGATCCTCTAAATTTTTAGATTTTAGAGTTTCATAAAATCCTAATAATTCTAAGGTGGGCTTCCAATGATCTGGTTCTAGTTGGAATGCAAAAGGCTTTCCTTCAATATCATTGAAACAAGCTGCTATACCAGCTCTCTCCCTTGTACCATTTATTCTTATTCCTGTGATTGGAGGTGTATCTCTCCACATTGCTGTAGTCATTGTCCATCCCATTAACCTAAATGCACTCCCAATAAGTGAAGTTTCAACTTTTTGTCCTTGCCCAGTATTTTTTGCATGCAAAACAGCAGCAAGCACACCGCTTAATGTTAGTAGTCCGCATGTTTCATCAGCCACAGATGCAATCCCTGTTCTTCTTTGTTGGCCAGGGACAGCAAATGCTTCTGTTACACCGCCAATTGCTTGTCCAATTGCATCGGTTCCAGGTAAGTTAGTGCTTGGGCCACTTGGCCCATAAGCAGATACAGATGCATATACTAATGCTGGATTTATTTTTTTCAATGTCTCGTATCCAAAGCCATTTCGTTCTGCAGCCCCGGGAGCAAAATTTTGCCCAAAAACATCTGCAGTCTTAATTAGTTTGTATAAAATTTCTTTACCTTCATCACTCTTTAGATTAAGAGTGATACTTTTTACTCCTCTATTATTAGTTTCAAAAAATGAGCTAACTTCACCAATAACTTCACCGGCCTTTCTCCCTCCATCTCCTTTTTTAGGGAGCTCAATTTTTATAATTTCTGCACCCATGTCTGCCATAAGCATATAAGGAACAGTACCAGCTTGAGCTGTGGAACAAGTTACTGCTCTTATTCCTGATAGTGGTCCATTTTTCATTTTTTATAACCTCTCTTTATTTTTCTTCTAATTTCGGCGAATTATATCTGTCTTCAGGGTTATCCCATCCAATAAAATTTGGCTTTCTTTTTTCAGCAAAAGCTCTTCTTGATTCCATTCTGTCATCCAGATGACCATGAGCATGTAATTTTTCAGCTAATTCTTGATAATTTTGTCCTATTTTGGGTGCCATTTGTCTCATCATATAAATAGTGTTAACTCTAGCAGCAGGAGGCAAAGAAAGAATGTGCTCAGCCATTTCTATAGAAGTAGGTAATAACTCTTTTTGTTCTACTAATCTGTTAATAAAACCTACTTGATACAACCTCTCAGCTGTAAATCTAAAACCTAATGCCATCTCTGTAGCAACAGGATGAGGTAAATTTGCATAATGACCATGGTTATAGCCACCTAACATCCATCTTTTAGCTTCAGACATTTCAAAAATAGCTTCCTTAACAGCAACTCTTAAATCTGTTCTTTCAACAAGCATAAATCCTCCTCCCATAGCGTACCCATTAATAGCTCCAATTACAGGTTTATCTAAATCCCCGGACATAAAAGGATTTTCAATTTTTTCTCCTTTACCAGGAGAATCAGATAATTTTCCTTCTTCAAGAGATTCTTTCATATCTTCTCCTGCACAAAACCCTCTGCCTTCCCCAGTAAGTATCGCAACTTCTAAATTTTTGTCATTATTGAATTTATTGAAAGAGTCTGCCATACCTTCTCTTATTACTGTACTTAGAGCATTTAATCTTTCAGGTCTATTTAGTTTTATGATCATTATTTGATCTTGAATATCCGTTTCTACATAAGCCATAAATTTCTCCAAATACTATTTTATGGATTATTATAACTGACAAAATTAAACTATAAAGACACAAATCAACAGTTCATTGTATTATAAATTCATGGAAGAATTTGATCTCTTAATTATTGGAGGCGGAATTAATGGAAGTGGCGTTGCTAGAGATGCTGCAGGTAGAGGATTACGTGTATTGCTTTGTGAAAAAGATGATCTAGCTCAGGCAACCTCTTCTTCATCTACAAAATTAATTCATGGAGGATTGAGATATCTAGAAAATTTTGATTTTAAGCTTGTTCGAGAATCTTTAGTAGAAAGAGAAACACTGTTGAAATCAATGCCTCATATAATTTGGCCTCTACGATTTGTGTTACCACACCATTCAGGATTAAGACCTTATTGGTTAATTAGATTAGGGTTGCTTTTTTATGATTATTTAGGATCTAGAAAAATACTTAAGAGGACTAAAGCAATAAATTTATTACAACATAAAAGTGGAGATGCTCTTAAAAACGTATTTACAAAAGGGTTTGAATACTCAGACTGTTGGGTTGATGATTCAAGAATGGTTGTACTAAATGCTAGAGATGCAAAAAGATTAGGAGCCAAGATTTACACAAGGACATCTTTTAAAAGCGCAGAAAGAGAAAATGATTTTTGGAATGTTAGGCTTTTAAATGAGAGGTCAAAAGAAATTATTCAAGTAAAAACTAAAGCTATTATAAACTGCGCTGGACCATGGGTGCAAAATATTATTGAAAACAGCTTTAATAATGTCGCAAAAAGTTCTCTTAGGTTAATAAGAGGAAGTCATATAGTTACAAAAAATTTATTTGAGAATAAATATAATTACATATTCCAAAATTCAGATGGAAGAGTGATATTTGTTATACCTTATGAGGAAGATTTTACACTAATAGGGACAACGGATGTAGAGCATACAAATTTGGATGAAATATTTTGTACAGAAGAAGAGAAAGAATACTTAATTAATGCAATCAATAATTATTTTAACTTTAAGGCTGATAAGAAAGATATTGTTTGGTCTTTTTCAGGAGTTAGGCCTTTATTTGATGATCAAAAAGCATCACCTCAAAAGATTACTAGAGACTATGTTATTAAGACTATCGACAAAGAATCTAAACTTCCTCTTGTAAATGTTTTTGGCGGAAAGATTACAACATATAGAAAGCTATCTGAAAAAGTTTTAAACGAATTGAAGCCTTATATGAAAATAAAAAATAAATGGACTAAATATTCAAAGTTACCTGGCGGAGATTTTGAATTAGAAAAGTTTAATCAATTAGTAAAAGAAATTTCTTTAAAATATAAATTTTTAGATCAAAAGTGGGCATATAGACTTATTAGATCTTATGGAAATGAAGCTAAAAATATTCTTGGTAAATCTGAGACATTGTCAGACTTAGGAGAAAATTTTGGATGGAATTTGACTGAGAAAGAAGTTATTTGGCTAATAGAAAATGAATGGGCTGAAACAACAGATGATATTTTGTGGAGAAGGTCAAAAATTGGACTTCGCTTAGATAAGAATCAGATAAATAAGCTAGATATATTCTTAAAAAAGAAAAAGCTTTAAAAAAACATTAAATTTTAAATAAAAAAAACCCACCTCCAGAGTCCTACCTGAGCAATCAACTAGAGCTTCCAATGAAGCGGGTTTTTTATCCTTCGTTTCATAGTTCCAACAGAATCAGCTTACGCTGATAAGATTCTCAGTGTTTCCACTTACTAATCCTTGGTTCGCTTTTTACAGCTTTCCTCTGCCTTCTCTCCACTTAGGATAACTATATATTACAATACTTTTTTTTAAATGCAACCCCTGATTTCCCAGAATTTTAAAATCCATATATTTTGAGTTTAGATATATGTTTTATTTAAATTATTTTTTTATTTCCCAGATATAAAATAGTCATGATTTTTTGTAAATCTTTACAATGCAAAAATAACAGAGTAATTTAAATTCTAAATATGAAAAAAACAAATAATAATTTAATATTGGTAGGTTGTGGCAAAAGAGGCTCTGGTCATATAAGATCTATGGAAAAATTTAACAGAAAACCCGATATATTTTGTGATTTCAATCCGCAATCTTTAGAAATAATTCAAAATAAATATAGATCATCTAATTACTATTTAGGCTTAGACTCTTTAAAAAAATCAATAAATCCTTCTTTTGAAAACTATGCAATAGTTGCAGTAGATGCAAAAAATAATTACATAGTAGCAAAAAGTTTGCTTGAATCGGGTATAAATATCCTTATGGAAAAACCGCCTGGTTTATCAATGATAGAAGTTGAAAATCTAATTGATATTTCAAAAAAAAATGATTTAGATTGTTTTATAGGTTTTGATAGAAGATTTAATCCTTATGTAGCTAAATCTATAGAAATACTTAGTGAATATGGCAAAACATTTAATATACAAGCAGAATTCAATAAAGATATCAATGAATGGATAGGGCATCGCGCATTTGATGATAATTTGCTAGACAAAATGGTGTTAGAGTCTCCAATTCATTCAATTGATCTGATCAATTATTTGAGTAAATCTAATATCAGAAATATAAATGGGTATTCAAGCAGAATAGGATCAAAGTATAGAACTTCATTTAGTGCACTAATAGAGTATGAAAATGGAATAACTGGATCTATCAATTCATCTTATATAAGCTCAGGAAGAATGGAAAGATATTCTATTCATGCTGAAAAATGCTCAATTTATCTTGATGGGATAAATTCAGGCAAAGTCTTTTATAATTCAAAAATTTTTGATCTAGAAGTTGAAAGTTTTTCAAGTACAGAATTACAAATGAAAAACTTCTTGGAATATGTTTACGAAGGACGTAAATTTAAAGGTGCAAAGATAGAAGAAGCTTTGAATATATTTAAGATTACAGAAAAAATGATTGAAAATACTTTGACTTAGATTAGAATAGATTAGTATTCAAAACAGATTAAAGAAGAGGATAATATGCTTGAGAGATTTCATGTCCCAGATGACATTGCAGTAAAAGTTAACCATAAAGAAATTTTTGAAGTTGTCGAAAATATCTTTCTAAAAATGGGTATGTCAAAAGAAGATGCCAAAGTTTCTGCAGATGTTTTGATTTATGCAGATGTTAGAGGTATTGAGTCTCATGGAGTTTCTAACATGCTAAGGCGTTATGTAGATGCTTTTGCTGAGAAAGATATAAATCCTACCCCTAAGCCAAAGATAATTAGAGGAAAGGGTGCAGTTGCTACATTAGATTCTGATGCAGGCCATGGATTAGTTGTAGGGCCTTATGCTATGAATATGGCAATTGAAAAGGCAAAAGATTATGGTATTGGGTCTATAACTGTTATAAATGGTAGGCATTTTGGAGCTTGTGCATATCATGCAGAGATGGCTTTAAAGCATAACATGATAGGAATAGCTATGACTACTGGGGGATTAATGGTTGCTCCAGTAAATGGAGCAGAAGCAAAAGTTGGATTAAATCCTATTGGAGTTGCGGTTCCTACAAAAGATGAACCTCCTTTTATTTTTGATGCTTCAATGTCATCTGTTGCAGGAAATAAAATAGCTCTAGCTCAAAGAATAGGAGTTAAGGTTATGCCTGGATGGATTGCAAAAGCTGACGGAACTCCAATTATGGAAGAAACTGAAGTTCCTGACGAATATCTAATGCTGCCAGCTGGAGGAACAAGAGAAATAGGATCTCATAAAGGATTTTCTCTGGCTATGTTAGTTGAAATTTTAGCAGGAGTTCTAGGTGGATCCGGTGCAGGCAACTTTAGAAGATCACAAGCTGCTCACCATTTCATAGCCTACGATATTGATGCTTTTACTGATGTAGATAAATTTAAATCTGATATGGATGAATATATGAAATCAATAAAAGAAACAAAACCTGCCCCAGGTGTAGATAGAGTTGTTTACGCAGGATTACCTGAATATGAAGAAAAGATAGAAAGAGAAGACCATGGAATTCCATATCATCCTGAAGTTTTAGATTGGTTCAAAGATATATGTGCTGAACTAGGAATAGATTGGAAATTAAGTTAGAAAATAGAAAGAGGAAAATGATGGCTAAAAGAGTAAATAAAGTTATAGATTTATGGGAACAAGGGCAACCTGTTTATCATAAGCATCCAGAAGAGCTTAGTTATGATGCAGGTTTAGAAGAATCAAAAACATTAGCCGATATGTTTTTGATTGATTTTGAGCATAACCCTTTTGATACAGTTGGATTGACTAAATTCATGAAGGGATTGAAGGATGGAGGGCCAACTAATAGTGGTCACTTGACTCCTACAGTGGTCTGTACTTTGCCATCAAATGCAATTACTCCAGAGGAAGTAAGATACAATGCTTGGCAAGCGAGACATGTATTAACAGCTGGTGTGCATGGTATTTTACATACGCACACTAGGTCTCCTGAATCAGTTAAAGCTTTTGTCCAAATTACAAGATATCCATATCAGGAAATAGGAAGAGATATTATTGGTGAAGGATTAAGAGGTTCTGGGGGGCAAAAAAATCCAGCAGAACTCTGGGGCTTGGAGCAATCCAAATATACAGATGTTGCTGATCCATGGCCATTAAATCCTAAGGGAGAGCTTATTTTAGGACTAAAAATTGAAGATAGGCACTGTGTAGCTAATGCTGATGATATTGCAGAGGTTCCCGGAATAGCTTTTGCTGAATGGGGTCCAGGAGATATGGGTATGAGTTATATGCAGCCTGATGCTCATGATCCGCCTTACCCAGATGTGATGAACGATGCAAGAAATAAAATCAAATCAGCTCTTGAAAAAAATGGTAAGGTTTTTTACTCCAGCTGGTTAGATGAAAGTATGAGCCAAAAAGAAAGGCTTGATTACATAATAGATGATCTAGGATGTAAGATGATAGGTATCCCAGCTTTACTCTCTGAAACAGAACAAAAAGAGCTTATTGAGTATGGAAGAAAAAAAACAGGAAGAAAAATGCCTGTATAAATTGTGATTGATTTCACATTAAATTCTGTTATTTATTACTCTAGTAATATTTTTACAATTTAAGTATTTTAAAAAGATAAAGCTAAATTAAGTAAAATAAGTGGAAAATAAAAATAATTATAAAAAAGTATCTGGTTTTAATGACAAGTTTTCTGATGAAGTTAGTTTAACCAATGAATTAGATTCTAAATTTTTTGATTTTACTACTCTTTGGGGTTATGAAAAAATTGACACTCCAATAATTGAAAGATCTTCTATTTTTTCTAGAAAAAGTGGATCAAGTATAGGTAGTAATATATATGATTTTATTGACCCATCAGGATCAGAAGTATCCCTAAGGGCAGATTTTACTACATCTATTATGCGTTCATATTTAGAAAATGGGTTTTCGCCTAATGAGATGAGATTTTCATATTCAGGTGAACTTTATAAGTATGATTCTGAAATGAATAAAAATTATTCTCGTCAAAATGGAGTCGAATTTATAGGTAACAACAGTTTATTTTCTGACTTAGAAATTATAGCAATGGCAAAATTGTTTATAAGCAGTATTTTAGATGATGAGATAAAAATTTCTATAGGCCATGTTGGAATACTTCAAGACGTTATAAATCACTTTGAGCTTAGTGGAAGAGTTGGGATGTTTTTATTACAAAATTTAGATTTTATAAAAAATGAATCATCTAATGACGAAATTTTTAATATGGCAAGAGAGAATGGAATAGATTTCAAAAATGACTCTAATGGTTCGAATTCTACGAGTGATGATATTTCAAAGATTTTAGATTTTGCATTTTATAAAGATCCTAATTTTCAGCAAACAAGAGATGATCAGTCAATAGTAAATGGGTTGAAAAATAAAATTTCAAAAAACACTTCAAAAAAAACATTTTCTGAATGCTTAGATATTTTTAGAGCATTAATAAATATTCAAGGAAATTTGGAAGATTCAATTTCAGAAGCAAGCAAAATTTTATCTAAAATACCTTCTAAGAATAATTTGAAAAATTTATACGATTTAGGTAGCAATTTAAATTCATATGAAATCGATGAATCTGAAATCTTTATAAACTTTGGTTTAGTTAGAGAATGGGGATATTACACTGGTTTTGTTTTTAATATGACAAATCAAGAAAACCAAATTTTAGGAGGAGGGGGTAGGTACGATTCACTAGGACATTCTTTAGGAAAAGTTTTATCTGCGACTGGATTTGCTATAGATTCTGAAAAAGTGATTTCAAAACATAATAATATTATTGAAAATACTAATAATAAAAAAATTATAGTTTATATAAGTGAAGAAAAAGATCTGAACGAAGCCATAAGTGCTTGTAAGGAAGAACGGTCTAGAGGTAATATAGTAAGTCTGAAATCTTCATTTGAGAATTTTGATGAAGTGAAGAAATGGTCAATAAATAATAATATTTCTGAAATAATATTTTTTGAAAATAATAAGATAAATAGGAGTGAAATTTAGATTGAATAATATATCTTTTGCAATCCCCGTTTCTGGTGCTCTTTATGATGGAAGCCTTAAGCTGTTAAATAAATGTGGCCTTAATGTATCTAGGCCAAATGATAGAGTTTATACCGCAAACATACCTTCTCTTGAAGGGGTTGATATTATGTTTCAAAGGCAATCAGACATTCCTGCAAGATTAGATTCAAATGTAGCTGACATAGGAATTGTTGGGTTAGATAGTTTTTATGAGAAAAAAATTGATAATGGGAATTCAATAGTAATTATTGATGATTTAGGATTTGGGTCATCTGATATGGTTTTAGCAGTTCCTGAAGCATGGCTAGATGTTAAGAACTTAGCTGATTTGGCTGATCTGTCTTTTGAAATGAGGGAAAAAGGTAAAGATCTCAGAATAGCAACTAAGTATCCAAGGTTAGTTACTAGATTCTTAAATCAAAATTCAATATATTATTTTAATATTGTAGATGCTAGTGGGGGAATAGAGGTTGCACCATATATAGGTTATGCAGATATGATTTGTGATATAACAGCAACAGGTAATACTTTGAGACAAAATAGATTGAAAGTGATAGAAAATGGTACAGTTTTTTCATCTCAAGCAGCTCTAGTTGCAAATATACAAAATATTCATCAAAAAAAGGAATCTATTAATCTTGCAAAAGCAATTATAGAGAAAATAGAAGCGCACTTAAATTCTAAAAAATTTATAAGAGTTACAGTAAATCTTTCATTAGAAGATTTAGGAATTTCTGATCCTAATGAAATAATCTCAATCGTTGGATCTAACCCAATTTTACATGGATTGAAAGGTCCATCATTTAGCCAAGTAATTACCACTGAGCCTGGAGTATGGATTTCTCTAGAGTTGATCATATCTAGTGATCAATTATTAGATTGTGTCACTGAATTGAGGAATTTAGGAGGAGTTAGTATTACAACATCTGAGCTAGGTATGATTTTCTATAAAGATTCAGTAGCCTTTTCTAAACTTGAAAGTGCTATAGAAATTTTTGGAGATAGAAATTGAAAATTTTGAATGGCAAAAAAGAAACATATACTTATTTAGAAAAAATAAGATCATTTGATTCTAATGAAATAACCTCAAGCGGAAATGGATATTTTTCTCAGGAATATAATTTAGATGATTATGTTAACAAGGTGATTGAATTAACTAAAAATCAAGGGGACGATTTTCTTGTAGATCTAAGCTCTAAAATAGATGGTAAATCTTTTGGAGGAATACAAGTAAAAAAAAATATTATAGATGAATCTCTTGATTTGATTAATGAAAAAGAAAAAAAAGTAATAGAATCAACTATAAATAGAGTAAAATCATTTCAAGAAAAAACTCTAAATAAAAGTTGGTTTGATGAATCAAAAGGGTACGGAGAATATATTAAACCAGTTGATTCAATTGGTTGTTATATCCCTAGCGGATCGGCACCTTTAATTTCTACTATAATTATGACAGTCATTCCAGCTAAGGTTGCAGGAGTAAAAAGAGTTGTTGTATGTTCGCCAACTATTGGGAATGAAATACCGAACAAATTCTTACTTGCTACTTCAAAGTTATGTGGTGTTGATGAATTTTATACATATGGAGGAGCGCAAGCTGTATCCGGGATGGCTTATGGAACGGAGACTATTCCAAAGGTTGATTTGATTTGTGGACCTGGAAATGTTTTTGTTATGGCTGCTAAGAAATCAGTGTATGGTGATGTAGGAGTAGATGGTATTTTTGGACCTACTGAAACTTTAATTATTTGTGACAATACTGCGAATAAGGAATTTGTTGTATCAGATCTAATGGCGCAAGCAGAACATGATGTTTTAGCTCTTCCAATGCTGATAACTGATGATCTAGGCTTTGCAAATGATATAAACAAACTATACTTAAACAAATTAGGCAATCTTTCTCGAAAAGAAATTATTTCTAAATCGATGGATAGAGGTTTTATTTCGATACTAAATGGGATTGATGAAATGATTGAAGTTTGTAATAATATTGCAGCTGAGCATACTACAATTGCCTCAGAAAAATTGATAGAAATATCAAAAAAAATCACATCGTCAGGCTCATTGTTTTTGGGTGAAATTTCTTCCGAGGTTTTAGCAGATTATGTTGCTGGACCTAGTCATGTAATGCCAACAAATGGATCTGCAAAATATTCTTCATCTCTTTCAACTAGAACTTTTTCAAAAAGCATCCCTGTGTTATCAATAAATAAGACTGAATTTGAAAAAATTTGTTCAGATGGAGAATTGCTAGCCAGTCTAGAATCTTTAGATGCACATAAAAATGCATTATCAGTTAGAAAGAATTTTTTTATTGGAGATTAAATAATGAGTATAAACGATTACTTGCGAAAAAAAATTAAGGAAACCCCAATTTATGATGGAGTAGAACCCTCAAACAAATTATCAGATGAATCAGGTATATCCTCTAACCAAATAATAAAATTAAATGCTAATGAGAATCCATTTGGAGAAATTCTAAACCTTACTGAAGATTTATCTTCAATTAATATCCACGAATATCCTGATCCAAATCAAAAAAAATTAAGACTAGCTCTTAGTGAATATACCGGAGCAAAATTTGAACAAATAGTTGCTAGTTCAGGAAGTGATGAATTAATTGATATCCTCATTAGATTATTTTTAGATCCAGATGATAAATTGATTGATGCACAACCTACATTTGGGATGTATGAATTTCTTGCAAAAATCCAAGGAGCAGAAGTTGTTTCAGTCTCAAGAAATGATGATTTTAGTATTGATCTAGACGCTATATCTAAATGCTTGGATAATAAAACCAAATTGATTTTTATAGCATCTCCTAATAACCCTACAGGAAATATTATCAAAATTGATGAATTGGTCGAGTTATTAAATAAAAAAATTATAGTTGTTGTTGATGAAACATATTTTGAATTCTGCGGAGAATCATATTCCAATCTTATAAATGATTATGAAAATTTAATTATAATAAGATCTTTCTCTAAATGGGCAGGATTAGCAGGATTAAGAATAGGATATGCTATCTCTAATCCAGAAATCATTAAAAGAATAATTCAAATAAAACAACCTTATAATATTAATTCAGCAGCAGAGCATGTTGCAATTAAGGCAATGAATCATAAGAATAAATTATTTAAAAAAGTAAATATTCTAATGGAACAAAAAGATAAGATTTATAAATTTTTACTAAAAAAAAGTGAAATAAAAGTATATCCATCTAAAGCAAATTTTGTACTTTGTGATTTAAAAGATCTAAGTGCGGATGAAATTTATGAAGGATTAACAAAGAAAGGTATTTTTGTCAGAAAATTTTCTAATAACTTCTTAAGCAATGCATTAAGAATTTCAGCTGGAACTCCTGAGCAAACTCGTAAGTTATTACAAGAGCTTGAAAAACTAATTTAATGATATAAATAAAAATTATGGTAAATGAAAGAAAATCTAAAAGAAATCGTTCTACAGGAGAAACCTCTATATCCATTGAAGTAAATTTAGATGGAAAAGGGATATCAAATATTGAATCTCCTATTGGAATGCTAAACCATATGCTTGATCAAATAGCTAGGCATGGATTAATAGATATCAATGCTTCAATAAAAGGGGACTTGGAGACAGGTACTCACCATATTATTGAAGATACTGCTATTGTTTTAGGAATATGCATTGATGAAGCATTAGGAGATCGTTCAGGCATACTCAGAATGGGAGATAAAACTTGTCTTCTTGATGAAGCATTATGCAGTGTAGCTATAGATTTATCTGGAAGAGGATATGCAGTTATTGATATGGGTAGCTCTGACAATGAGGGCGAATTTTCTTTAGATATGGGTAGACATTTCTATGAATCATTATCATCAAATGGTAGATTTGGCATACATTTGAAAATGATTTCAGGTACAAATCACCATCATATTTTAGAATCATCATTTAAGACTTTTGCTAGAGCATTTAGAGAAGCTGCATCAATCGATCCTAGAAGAGTAGATTCAATTCCTTCAACAAAAGGCTCTTTATAGTTTTTCGTAAGAAAATTTTTCTATAATAGGATTTGATAATAATTTATCTGATATTTCTTCGATATTTTTTTGAGCTTCTTTTTCAGAATCAGAATCAATTTCTACATTAAATACTTTTCCAGATCTAATATTTTTTATTCCTGCAAATCCTATACGATTCGCAGATTCAGTTATAGTTAGTCCTTGAGGGTCATTAACATTATCTTTTAATAAAATTTTCACTTCATATTTGTATATCAATTGATTACTCTTTTATTTGATTTCATAGTTGTTTCCAGCTGTCATTACTTGAAAAAATTGATCCTCAGATAAGGAACCTGCATGCCTCATATAAACAGTACCATCAGGATTTAAAAATACCCAGTATGGAAAAGCACTTAATCCAAAAGATTCTGCTATTGAATTTTCTTCATCATCAAAAATTACAGGTACAGTATATTTTTCTCTCTCGAGCCACTCATTAGGCGGATAATTATTCCTATTTTTATCAACATGTGTTGCTACTGAGAATAAATTAATATTTTGAGGGAACCCGTTTGATTCAATGAATTTTTGAATCATGGGAACTTCTCTTTGACAATGAGAGCACCAATGAGCCAAAAATACTATAATTGATGATTTTTTTTCTTCTAAACCTTTTCTAGTAGATAGGGTAATTGGTTCTCCATATAAATCTACACCAGTGGGAATTGGTGCAAAAGCACCGACTGCAGCATCTTCTATATTTCGTTTGTATTCAGGTAAAGTTCCACCTTTAATAGTAACTTCTGAAAAAGTGAAAGAAGAACCAGAACAAGACATAATAGAAATTATTAATAAAACAAAAACTTTTTTCAATTGCATATTACTTATCTCCAAGTATTTTGTAATTTACTAATATTAATAGTAATCCAAAAAAGTTAAAAAATGCCATTAATGGAATAGAAATAAATCCTAATTCCCAAATATAAGGACTTGAGCAGTTAACGATATCGCATGCTTCATCAGTAGGAAATAACTGAATAGAATAATGATAGAGGCTTAAAACTAATCCTAGAATTATAAAAGGAATAGAAATAAGGATTCCCAAAGAATCTTTTTTCAACCAACTTACAAAATAAATAATTACTAACGGGAAAAGTAAAATCCTTTCGAACCAGCAGTATTTACATGGCTCTAAATTTTTTATTTCAGATAAGTACAAACTTGCTATTGTTCCTAATAATGACAAAATAAAGCAATAAAAAAGAACTGATTTTAAATCAATCATCGATTTTGCATGTAAGTTTCTAGTAATAAAATTATTTTTATTAATAAGATTTAAAATTGTAGTTACGACAAATAATGCAATGTACACCAGACTGAGAAAAGCAAGGATCTTAATTTCGGCCATTATTTAGTTTCCTCGAAAAGAAGATAATGGAGCTCTATCTTGGTATGCTTCTATAAATTCAATTATTTTTTCCTCGTCAAATTCTATAAGTTTTAAATGATGTCTCCAACCAGTTATCATTATTGGATATTCATCAAAGGCACTATATGGAGTCATAATAAACTGATATCCATTTGATGGGATTAGATTGTAAAAGTCTTCTTTCAATTGATCACAAGCAGCTCCGCCTTCTTTAATAGAAGTTGCATCTTGATCTATTCTTGTGCAATCATAATGAAGTCCGATTCCTCCATGCAACAAATTAGCAACTAGAATTTCGTTTGGCAATTGAGTTTCATACTTTCCCCATGGAGCAGGTGATGTGACACCAACACCAGGTACAGGTCTTTCCAAGTCTATCCAGTAGGCTCCTGATGTAGGAGGAGAAATTGAATATCCTTTATGAGGCTCTCCAATTCCAACTTCTTTTCTGCTATCTTCAGGATCTACAGATACGGGGCCTTCAAGATTTACTCCTTTACCTTTGATTTTATTGCTTGAACTTCCAGCCCCTAATGCAGGGCTTATTGTCAATCCAAGTATAAATACTAGAGCTAAAATACCTCCAAAAAAGTAAATAAAAAATCTTTTTCTTCTTTTTTTCTCTTTATTTTTATCTCTTCTTTCATTAGAAATTTGAGTTTTACTCATTCCTTTGCGATGATCTGGTCTCATTTTAACTATTTTATTTTCCTTAATTTAAAATCTATATGTTTAATTTATCATTGGTAATTATTTCATAAATCTCTAAATACCTTAGTAATGTCTTATTTATTATCTCATTTGGAACGGAAGGAGGAGGAGGATTTTTATCCCAAGTTTGGTCATTTAGCCAATTTCTTAGAAATTGTTTATCGTAAGGATTAGGTGATTTTCCTTCAAAATAATCATCAGATTTCCAAAATCTGCTTGAGTCAGGAGTAAGAACTTCATCAATTAAAGTGATTTTATTTTCAATTATTCCAAATTCAAATTTAGTGTCAGCCAGTATGATTCCTTTATTTAAACAATAAGTATGAGCTTTTTGATAAATATTAATAGAAATTTCTTCTAACTGATTGTAAAGTTCGGACCCTATAAGATTTTGACCCTCTGTTTTTGAAAGAGGTTCATCATGTCCTTCGCTAGCTTTGGTTGATGGAGTAAAAATAGGTGTTTCAAATTTTTGCGCTTCGACAATATTTTTATCTAAAATCATACCATTCATTGTTTGGTGCTTTTTATACTCATTCCATGCACTACCTGTAATATATCCGCGAACCACGCATTCCATGTCTATACGTTTAGCTTTTTTTACAATTGTTGATCTTTGTAAAATCTTTTGATCAAGATTTTTATGATTATTAAAAGTTGAAAAATCAAAATCTATACCACTAGAAATATAGTGATTTTCATACTCGTCTAGAAGATTGAACCAAAATGAGCTTAATTGATTTAAAATAATCCCTTTTCCAGGGACTACCTCGTTCATAATAACATCGAATGCTGAAATTCTATCTGTAGCAACAAATAATAAAAAGTCATCGTTTAATTCATATATATCTCTAACTTTTCCAGAATGAATTTTGTTATTTAAGTTAGTATTCTTTAGTTTATTTTCCATCCTAATCCCTTGAATTGATCTTTAGTAAATCTTAAATAAAAATCATAATCAAAAATTTCATTTATTTCTTCTTTACTTATCAAGGAAGATACAACATCATTTTTTAGACATAGATCTTTTAAGTTTATATTCTCTTCTATAACTTCCATCGATAAAGATTGCACTAGATCATATGCTTTGTTTTTTTCTAGCCCTGATTCAACAAGTTTGAGCATTATTCTAGGGGAAAAAATTAACCCTTTTGCATCTTCTAAGTTTTTCATCATTTTTTCTCTATTTATTTCTAATCCAGAAATAATTTCATTTGAAAGAAATAATATATAGTCTGTAGCTATAGAGGAGTCAGGAAGTATTACTCTCTCAGCTGATGAATGTGAAATATCTCTTTCATGCCAAAGTGGAATATTTTGCATTGCTGTAGAACTATTTGATCTTATAACTCTTGCTAATCCACAAATTCTTTCTGAAAGTTCCGGGTTTCTTTTATGTGGCATAGAAGAAGATCCTTTAGTTACAAATCCTTTTTTCCCAAAGGGTTCTCTTGCTTCATCTAACTCGCTTCTTTGAAGATGTCTAATTTCAATAGCAATTTTTTCTAAAGAACTTGCCAAAAGAGCTAAATTTTGAGAATATTCTCCATGTATATCTCTTTGAATTACTTGATTAGTTATTATTGCTGGCCTTAATCCTAATTTTTTCGAAACTATTTTTTCTAATTCTGGAGAAACAGTTGCAAAAGATCCAACTGGACCTGAAATCATACAAATAGCAGATCTTTCTTTAGTTTGCTTCAATCTTTCAGAATGTCTTTTTAATTCATCCCAAAAGATTCCTAATTTTGATCCAAAGCTCATGGGTTCAGCGTGCATACCATGGGATCTCCCCATTATTGGAGTGTCGATTTCTTCAATAGCCTTAGTTTTTAAAGAGTTCATTAATTGATTTATGCCATCAATTATATGATCTATTGATTCAATCAATTGAAGACTTAAAGCAGTATCTTTTACATCGTTAGATGTTATGCCATGGTGAATCCATCTTGATTCATCTCCTAAGCCTTCAGAAACCGATCTTACAAAAGAAACAATATCATGTTTTGTTTCATTGAAATATTTTTCATAAGTATTTATGTCGAATTTGATATTTTTTATTTTCGACAAGTCTGAATCTGGTATTATTCCTAGTTCATTCCAAGCTTCACATGTAGCTATTTCAACATCTAACCAATAGTTATACATGTTTTCATCTGACCAAATCTGTGAAATTTTTTTTCTAGAGTATCTAGGAATCAATAATTTTTCCTTTAAAGATTAGTAATATGTTTTTCAAGCTGCTTAAAATTTTCAAACTTATTTACAGTTATTTTTCTTTCTAAAAGACTATTATATAACGGATTTAGAGCAAAAATTTCATCACACTTTACAGATGCACACAAATCTGTAGTTATACCGTCTCCAACATAGATAAGAAAACTGTTTTTTCTTAGCTGTTCTACTGTTTTACATTTACATATTCCCCAATCAGGAGAACACATATCATCAAAAGATTTTTTATATTCAAAATTAGGGTTTTTATTTTTATCAAAATGAACCTCTGCTGCTATTACATTTAAAGATTTTTCAAACTCCTTTAAAACTGGATTTATATACATATCTAATCCTGAACTCAAAACATAAATATTGATTTCTTTTTTTTCACAATAGTTAACTAAATTCTTAAAGCCTGATCTGATAATGCTATTTTTTTTTGAGCTAGTCTCTATTTTGGAAGTATCTGTAACTTTAAATGCTTTTTCAAAAGATAATTCTTGATAGGTTCTAAAATTTATTTTTTTTGTTCTATAAAGTTTAGCAATCTGATCATATTCTGAAGGAACAAAGTCACGCAAAACATCCCTTGCCGTATTAGATTCAACTATAGTATCATCAAAGTCTATTATCAGGCTAATTTTATTAGTCATTTTTTACAGCTCGTAATCCAATGTCTTTTCTATAAAAAGAATCCTTAAAGGATATTTTTTCTATTTGTGAATAAATATTTTCTCTACAAATTTGTATTGAATTATCTATGTTTGATAACACTAATACTCTTCCACCATTAGTAACAATTTTTTTATTTTTATATTTTGTTCCTGAGTGAAAACAAATTATATTTTTATCTATATCTTTAAGACCTTTGATCTCAAGTTCTTTACTATATTTTTCTGGATATCCCCCAGAGCATAAAACTACGCATACTCCTTTTTTATTTTTCCATTTTACTGAGTCTTTTTTTAAGTTTGAATTTGCTATTTCCATAAAAGTATCCAAGATATTACCTTCAAACATTGGCATTATAAGTTCACATTCAGGATCTCCAAAACGACAATTATATTCAATAACTTTAGGCCCTTCTTTAGTAATCATTAGACCTGTATAAAGCATCCCCTTAAAAATAGATTTTTTATCTCTCATTGCATTAATTGTGGGTTCAATTATTTCTCCAACTATTGTTTTTTCTAAATTAGTAGACCAAAATTCAGGAGGTGTATAACATCCCATTCCTCCTGTATTAAGCCCAAGATCGTTGTCATACACTCGTTTATAATCACAAATGGCTATTGGTTTTGAATAATTAAATCCATCTGTAAAACAGAATACGCTCACTTCTTTTCCAAAAATCCTATCTTCTATTAAAATAGATTTACCCGATTTTCCTAGTTTATTCTTATTCAGTAATTCATCTAAAGTTTTAATCATTTCCATTTCAGAATCAGGTAAGAAAACTCCTTTTCCTGCTGCTAATCCATCTGCTTTTATAACGATGTTATCGCAACCTTTTGATAAACAATATTTCTTTGCTTTTTCAAAATCTTCAAAGAATTCTGCATAAGATGTAGGGATTTTATTTTCCATCATCAATTTCTTAGAAAAAACTTTTGATGACTCAATCCTTGATGCTTCTTTTGTGGGGCCAAAAGTTTTTATATTATTTTTAGAAAGTAAATTAGAAATACCATTGCTTAATGGTTCTTCAGGTCCAACAACAACTAAATCGGGTTTCAAATTAACTATTTCAGAGACAATTGAATTTAATTCAGAGTTTTCTATATTTATATTTTTTGATAATTGAGAAATACCATAATTATCACTAAATGAAATTATTTCTTTTACCCTTTTATCTGAAGACAATTTCCATATAATTGAGTGCTCTCTTCCACCTGAACCTATTACTACAATTCTCATAAATTTATTCCCACTCAATTGTACTAGGTGGCTTTGAAGTTATATCATATACAACTCTGTTTACACCATCCACTTCGTTTATAATTCTAGAAGAGATTTGGGATAGTATATCGTATGGGATTTTAGACCAGTCTGCAGTCATAGCATCTTTAGAATTTACAGCCCTTATAGCTATACAATTTTGATAAGTTCTATTATCACCCATAACACCAACACTTTGAGTATTAGTCAATACAGCGAATGCTTGCCAAATTTCATCATATATATTTGCTTTTTTTATTTCATCAATAAATATATGGTCTGCTTCCCTTAATATAGTTAGTTTTTTTTCTGTTATTTCACCCATTATTCTTATAGCTAAGCCTGGTCCTGGAAAAGGATGCCTTCCAATAATATTTTTATTTATTCCTAATTCTTTTCCTATCTCTCTTACCTCATCCTTAAATAATAGCCTAAGCGGCTCTATAAGGCTCAAGTTCATTTTTTCGGGTAGTCCTCCTACATTATGGTGACTTTTTATTACTACTTGATGCCCATCTTTTATAATCGCAGATTCAACAACATCTGAGTAAAGGGTCCCTTGAGCTAAATATTTGACGTTTTTAATTTTTTTACTTTCTTTTTCAAAAACATTAATAAATTCAGCACCGATAATTTTTCTCTTTTCTTCAGGATCAGAAATGTTTTTTAACTTTTTTAAAAATTGATTACTAGCATCAGCTAAAATAACATTTAATCCAAGATCTTGTTTTAAGAAATTCATAACATCATTTTCTTCATTTTTTCTAAGAAGCCCGTTGTTTACAAATATAGATGTAAGTTGTTTACCAATCGCTTTATGTATCAATGTTGCTGTTATACTAGAATCAACACCTCCTGAAAGGGCACAAATAACATTATTGTCACCCACTGTTTCTTTTATTTGAGCTATAGAATTTTGAATAAAGTTTTGTGAATTCCAGTCATTTTTTACTTCACAGATATTTATCGCGAAATTGCTGAGGATTTCATCTCCTAAATTAGTATTCTCTACTTCTGGATGAAATTGTACTCCATATATATTATTATTTTCAAAAGCGGCACAAAAGGTGTTATTAGTTTCTGCAATAGCTGTAAAATTTTTTGGTAATTCGATGATTTTATCTGAGTGACTCATCCATACTTTATTGGTAGATGGAATTTTAGTAAAAAGCTTTGAATCTTTTTTTATTTTTAATACAGCATTCCCATATTCTCTAGCCTTAGCTTCTTCAACTTTGCCTTTGAATTGTTGAGCAATTAATTGCATTCCGTAGCAAATTCCTAAAATAGGTAGATTCAATTTTAAAATCCAATCAGGAATTTTAGGAGAATCATCATCAAATACACTATTTGGGCCACCTGAAAGAATAAATCCCTTTATATTTCTATCTTTGAAGAAATCTGGATCAATATTTGGACTTACAAGATCGCAAAAAACGTTCTTTTCTCTTAGTCTTCTTGAAATGAGTCTAGTGTATTGAGATCCAAAATCAAATATAATAATAGTATCTTGCTTCAAGTTATTTCCTGAATAATGTTTATATAAAATTAAGAATAAAGGTAAATTTTTAAAAATTGAAGAGAAAACAAAATAGAAAAATATTATTACAAACTGCAATTGATTGTTTAAATCAAAATGAGTCCTGTATTTTGCCAACTGATACTTATTACGCTTTATCAGTAAAAGCGAGTAGTCAGGTAGCTGTAAAAAATTTATTTAAGATCAAGAAAAGAGATTTAACTAAACCTGTTCCAATTTTAATATCAAGCTTAAATGATATTAGGGACTACAGTGATACTTCTTCGACGATAGTTAGAAAATTGGCAAAAAAATTTTGGCCTGGTCCATTAACAATTGTTCTGCCTTTGTTAGGAGGCATACCTGAAGAAATAAATAATAATTCAGGATTTATAGGTGTTAGAGTTCCTGATCATTCATTCACTATTGATCTAATAAATTTACTTGAAGAACCTATAACAGGGACTTCTGCAAACATTAGCAATGTCCCTCCTTCAAAAAACTTAAGTGAAATCATTGATGCTTTCAAAAATAGTGTATGCACTTATGTTGATATACCATGTGGCGAAGAAACTTTATCTTCAACTGTAATAAAGATTGACAATAATAATGGAATAGATATTTTAAGAGAAGGGCCTATAACTTTAAATCAAATACAAAAAGAAGTTTCTTAATGCTTGAATATAAAAAATTTATAGAGGAAATCCTAAATCGTAATAATTTAGGTATTTATGAATTAATGAGGTATCATTTTGGGATTAATAGTGATGTAGAAAAAAAATATCCATATGCTGAACTAACTGAGATTTTCTCAAAAAAAAATCAAATAAAAGAAGAAGAGATACTAAAAATAGCCTTATCAATAGAACTATTAAATGCCTCTTTTGAAGTTCATGAAGATGTTAGAAACGGAAACACTGAAAGATTTAAATCAGAATCTTTATGGTGGAAATATGGCCCCGCTCAAGCTATAAATGTTGGCGATGGATTTCAAGCTATTTCTCGAAGTGTACTTCTTGAATTATCTGAATTCTCTAAAGACCATGAGAATATTTTAAAAATAGTATCTCATTTAGATAAATCTATAATTGAGATTTGCGAGTCTGAAAATCACGAGTTGAAATTACAAGAATTGCCACAATCTGAAGTGACAGATTTTGAACAAAACATCATGAATAAATATGGTTCACTTGTTTCAAATTGTTTTATATTGCCTTCATTTTTAGTTTCAAATTCTGAAGAAAACTTAAGAGAATTTTCTAATAAACTGGTACTTTTTGAAAAGCTACGAAGAGAAATTGAATTTTTTGAATCAAATAAAGAATTAGACTCTCCTGAACTTGGTTCATTTCTTTCAAAAAGTAAGCCATTGTCAGTCATAATTGCTATGCAAGATGGAGATCCTTCTCTACGAAGAGCGCTAGGAGAAATATATATTCAAAGAGTAATTGATCCTAAAAATATAAAAATAGTGAAAGATTTGTGTATTTCAGAAGGCTCTGTTAAAAAAGTAAAAAAAATATCTGATGATTATAAAAAATATTCTTTAGATTTTATGAACGATTTAAATTTTAATGAAAATGAACAAAATACTATATTTAGTCTTATAGAAAATATTTAAAATGATAGAAATAAAGGGTATTAATAAAGAAAAATTCAATAATAAAAGATGTTTGTTGAGATTAGACTTGAATATCCCTCTTTCTGATTTGGGAGAAATTTTGGATGATACTAGAATTATTGAAAGCAAACCTTCTATAGACTTTTTAATTAATCAGAATGCTAAAGTTATTATTATTTCTCATATAGGAAGACCTAAAGGAGAATTCGTAGATAGCTTATCCTTTAGGCACTTAATAGATGAGATTGAGTCAAGAATAAAAAGAGAAATTGTTTTTATTGATTTTAAGGATCAATCAGATGCCTTAAATATAATAAATTCTAAGGATAACGGGACTCTTTTTATGCTTGATAATTTAAGATTTAATTCTGGTGAAGAAAACAGTGAAGAAGGTTTTATAAATTTTTTATCAAGTATTTCAGATATTTATATAAATGATGGATTTGGGACTATTCACAGAAATCATGCATCTATCACAGGAATTGCAAATAAAATGAAATCATTTGGTGGGATTCTTTTAGAAAAAGAAATTTTAAATATTTCTGAATGTATGCTTACTGAATCATCAAAATCAACAGCAGTTTTAGGTGGAGCAAAGATTTCAGATAAAATTCCTATTATTGAAAATCTATCTTCTTCGTTTAATAATTTAATTATAACTGGAGGCATGATAAAACCTTTTCTAATAGCATCTCAAAAAATTTCAAATACTATTGATTTAGATAATGATAAAGAAGTCCAAATAGCTAAAAAAATACTTTCTAAAAATAAAAATTTGATTATTCCAGAACAATTGATATGTGCCAAGTCATTAAAAGATGAACCAATATTATTAAATGCATCCCAAATAGAAGATACAGATAATATATATGATATTGGACCAAATAGTCTATCTGAGATTTCTAGTATGATTCTAAATTCAGATAAGATTATTTGGAATGGTCCTCCTGGAGTGTATGAAAACCAATCTTTCCAAAATGGAACTAAAACAATTATAAAAGCTATTGTAAATTCTGAATCAAAAATAAAGGTTGCTGGAGGTGGTTCTACTGTAGCAGCTATAAATCATTTTAATTCTGCAGATTATTTTTCTCATATTTCAACTGGTGGAGGAGCTTTTTTAAGTTTGTTAGAAGGAAAGTTTTTACAAGGAATAGAGGTTCTGAAGTAATGAAAAAATATATAGTTTCCAATTTGAAAATGAATAAAAATCTCAACGAATTTGATAATTACTTGGAGGAACTTAGATCTAAAATTACAAATTTTAATAATGAGATTATAATTTGTCCTTCAAGTATTTATTTAGAAAAAATGTTTATGAAAAATTATAATTTCTCTATTGGAATTCAGGATATAGACCATAGAAATGAAGGAGCTGCAACTGGATCAATAGCTGCAACTCAAATAAAAGAATTTTGCAAATATGCAATAGTTGGACACTCAGAAAGAAGAGATGTTTTTAAAGAAGACAATGCAATGATAAAAGAAAAATTAAATAGATGCTGGGAAAATGAAATCATACCTATTTTATGTATAGGTGAAAGTTTGAATATAAGAAAAAAAGGAATTGAAGAAATAAAAAAGCACCTTTTATCCCAGTTGGAAGAAAGCTTAACTTATGCATCAAATTGGGAAAAAATTCTTATTGCATACGAACCAATTTGGGCGATAGGAACTGGTCTTTCTGCTTCAAAAGATGAAACGGTAGAAGTAATGGATATATTAAGTGAAAAGTTATTAAAAATATCAGATTCAAAACCCATACCAATTTTATATGGAGGCAGTGTAAATGAAGATAATTTTAAAGATTTTCAAAGTATAGCTAATCTCTCAGGATTTTTGATAGGAAGTGCAAGCTTAAATTCTGATAGTTTATCCAAAATAATTAACGAATTTTAATGATAAACCATAAAGTTATTTCAATACTTGGACCTACAGCTTCAGGAAAATCAGACTTAGCTATAAAAATAGGTCAAAAATTTAATTTTCCAATTATAAACTGCGACTCTAAGCTATTATATAAAGGCTTTGATATAGGAACTGCAAAACCAACCAATTATGATCAAAATTTGGTTAAACATTATATGGTTGATGTGCTTGATTTGAGTGATCACAGCAACCTAAAATGGTTTCTAGATGAATCAAGAAAAATAATTTCAGATTTAAATAAAAATAACAATATTCCTATACTTACTGGTGGTACTGGTCAATATTTATGGGGGATTCTAGAGGCATGGGACCCACCCAAAATAAAACCTAATGAAGAATTAAGGGAAAAAATTTATAAAGAAATAAAAATATTAGGAATTGATAAAGTTATTCAAAATTATTCGGCAAAATATAAATTAAATTCTGAATTGGATTTAGAAAACCCTATAAGGCTTATTAGAATTATTGAAAGACTTGAATCAGGGTATAAAGGAGATTCAAAAAATAAATTAGAAAATTATCAAATAAGTTCACTAATAATTGGATTAAAAATAGAAAGAGAAGAAAGCAATAGATTGATCAGGGAAAGAATAAAAAAAATGATTTCTATAGGTTGGGTAGAAGAGGTTGAAAACTTATTGAAATTAGGTATCGATCCTAATTCTCCTCCTATGATGTCAATTGGATACAGAGAAGTAGTTGATTATATAAATGGAATTGTTACAAGAGATGAAATGGAAAATAAGATATATATTTCGACTAGAAAACTTATGCGTCATCAAGATAATTGGTTTAAGAAATCTGATAAAAGAATTAAATGGATAAATTTTGAAAACTCATTCAAAGAAGCAGATATTATAATATCTGAGTGGCTAAAAAAATAAGGAGTATAATATGTTACCTTTTGTTAAGCTTCAAGGTGCAGGTAATGACTATATTGCAATAGATGGAAGAGAAAAAAAATATGATTGGAATCAATTATCTTTAGATATGAGCAAGCCAGTCTTTGGAGTAGGCTCTGATGGTATTGTTGTCGTTTTTGAAAGTGACAAAGCAGATATAAGAATGAGAATCTATAATCCTGATGGTTCAGAAGCAGAAATTAGCGGTAATGGAATCAGATTATTTACAAAATATGTTCTAGATCAAGGTATCGTATCACCAGATAAAGATATATTGAAAATTGAAACAGGTGATGGAGTTAAAACTGTATACCCTCAACTCGAACATGGGAAAGTTATATCATCAAAAGTTGAAATGGGAATACCTAATTTCGTAGCAAGCAAAATTCCAATTTCAGTTCCTCAAATAAATGATAAAGATAAACCTAAATTTCAAATGGATATACTTGGGCATAAACTTGACATCACATGTTTATCAGTAGGTAATCCTCATGCTGTTTGCATAATGGAACAAGATGTTAAAGACTTCCCTTTGGTTGAAGTAGGAACGATAGTTGAAAAGCATGAATATTTCCCTAATAGAATAAATTTTGAAATTGTGAATATAATATCCAGAGATAAAATAAGAGCGAGGATTTTTGAAAGAGGAGCAGGGGAAACCTTATCTTCTGGTACTGGAAGCACTGCATCTGCAAGTGCTAGTAGATATAATGGACTAGTTGATGATAAAGTTGAAGTTATTTTAGATGGAGGGAACCTAAATATTTCTTGGGATAAAAATGATATGGCAATGCTAGAAGGACCTTCTGAAGAAGTGTTTAGTGGCATTTGGCCTAAATAAAGGAGAAAAATTATGAAATTTGCAAAAAGAGTTCAAGATCTTCCGCCATATTTATTTGTTGGAATATCAAAGGCTATAGCAAAAAAGAAAGAACAAGGTATTGAAGTAATTTCTTTTGGTATAGGAGATCCTGATATTCCAACTCCAAAATCAGTTATTGATAGATTGAAAATTGCATCAGAAAATCCAGCTCATCATAGATATCCAGAATCAGAAGGATTGCCAGAGTTTAGAGAATCTGTAGCTAAATTTTATTCTGATAGATTTGGAGTGGATTTAGATTATAAAACAGAAATTATTAATTTAATCGGAGCAAAAGAAGGTATCGCACATGCACCTTTGTGCTTTATTGATCCAGGAGATATTGCACTTGTTCCTAATCCTGCTTATCCAGTATATGAAATTGGTACTATGTTTGCAGGAGGAGAAACGGTTTTTATAGATTTGTTAGAAGAAAATGGTTTTCTAATTGACTTTTCTAGTATAGATACAAATACTGCTAAAAAAGCTAAAATGCTTTGGATTAATTATCCAAATAATCCAACTGGAGCGGTTGCAAACCTAGATTTTTACAAAGAAGCAGTAGAATTTTGTAAAGATTTTGATATAGCTCTTATGCACGATGCTTGCTATACGGAAGTTACTTTTGATGGATATGTTGCTCCAAGCATACTTCAAGTTCCAGGTGCAAAAGATATTGCTATTGAATTTCATTCACTATCAAAAACAGCAAATATGACTGGATGGAGAGTTGGAAGTGCAGCAGGTAATCCTGACTTAATTAATGCCCTTATGAGAGTGAAATCAAATATTGACTCAGGTCTGTCTCAGGCAATTCAAGAAATGGGCATGGAAGCTCTTGCATTATCTAAAGATTGGATTAATGAAAATAATAATATTTATAAAAATAGACGAGATAAAGTTGTTTCTACTTTACAAGAAATTGGGTTAGATGCAAAAGCACCTAGTGCAACATTGTATATTTGGACAAGAGTTCCTAAAGGTTATACTTCTGCTTCATTTACTGAAAAATTACTTGAAGAAGTAAACGTCGTTGTTACACCTGGAAGTGGATATGGAACGGCAGGAGAAGGCTTTATAAGGCTTTCTTTGACTATACCTGATGACCAAATAGATGAAGGATTAAATCGATTGTCAAAATTTACTTTGAAATAACTTGGGATTATATAAAACAGCCAAATTAAAAGAACGTGCTTTACTTATTGCTGCCCATATAAAAGGTAAATCTTCTTCAAAAAAAGCAAAAGAATCATTAGAAGAACTTTCGAATTTAGCAGAAACAGCTGGAGCTGAGCCCGTTAAGGCTTTTTATCAAATGTTAAGTAAACCTCAAAATACATACGTAGGATCAGGTAAATTAATAGAAATAAAGAATCTCATCAAGGAATTAGAAATTGATGTATGTATTTTTGATGATGAATTAAACCCTAGTACACAAAAAGAACTAGAAAATAGGCTTGGTATTAAAGTGATTGATAGAACTGCTTTGATTTTGGATATTTTTTCTGATAGAGCTAGAACTCATGAAGGAAAGCTTCAAGTAGAACTAGCTCAATCAGAATACCTAATGCCTAGATTAGCAGGTCAATGGAGTCATTTAGAGAGATTAGGTGGAGGTATTGGGACTAGAGGGCCTGGAGAGACTCAAATAGAAACTGATAGAAGGCTAGTTAGAGATAAAATTAAAAGAGTAAAGTCATCTATGCAAAAAATTGAGAGAAACAGAAGTTCTCAGAGAAATAAAAGAATTAGCAATAATACAATTAATTTTTCTTTGGTTGGATATACAAATTCCGGAAAAAGTTTACTGTTCAACAATCTAGTTAAATCAAAAATATTATCTAAAAATCAACTGTTTTCTACCTTAGATACTACTACTCGAAAAATATTTTTAGATCAAAGTATTTCAGCTACTATATCGGATACTGTTGGATTTATAAATAAACTTCCAACAATACTGGTAGAATCATTCAAATCTACTTTAGAAGAAGCTGTAAATGCAGACGTTTTATTACATGTTATAGATTATTCAAATGAAGACTTTGAAGAAAAATTACGAACAGTAGATACTATCTTAAATGACCTAGGATTATCAGAAGTGCCCAAATTACTAGTAAAAAATAAAATAGACATTAAAGAAAATGAGATTTCAAAAATCAAATTGAATGAAAGTTATATTGATCAGATCACTACATCAGCAAAAGATGGAACAGGATTAATTGGCTTAAGGGAACAGTTATTGAATCTTTCATGTTTACTATTAAATAAAAAGCAGAAAATCTATTTACCTAATTAATAGGGAGCATCTTTTATAGATGTATTTAATTGCGCACTATATTAGTTATGTAAAATTTATACTTCAATTATTTGAAATCTAAAGCTTCTTTCTTATAGCTATAGGCACCATTTTGAATCTTAATTGAGTTCCAATGTTTTTTTACGTGTAATATTTCTTTGCTATTTTTATCAAATATATTTTCTCTAGCACAGTTATCAAAAAGTGTTGAATCCATGATAGAGCTTTCAGAAAGCATTTTTAATTTAGTCATTAATAATAATGCTGAAGCTCCCCATTTATCAGGTTGTCCAATCAATTCATTTTCTGATAAATCCTTTACTTCATATGCAGTTTTTAGTATCTCATTTTCTTTATTTTTATTTGATTCTTCAGCTAATATAGTTGTTGAAAAGTAATGTGCTCCTCCTTCGACGAACCATATAGAATTTGATTTGGAGAATTCTCCTACGATATTGCATTGATCAAGATCATTTTGTTGAGCATGGTAAAACTCATGAATAAATGTATTTTTGAAATCATTTTTTATAAAATTTAATCCAGATTCTTCAGGAATTGCTATCGCAATTATTCTCAAGTTTCTGCACTCAGCTAATTGAGTTGAAAGATCTGCACCATGCCTAATCAATTCTTCGAAGTCACTTAATACTATATTTGGTTCAAGTGTTCTCTCCGTACATTTATTTGAATTGTTTTGCATCCAAATATTCATATTATTTAA
>CETI01029504.1_pt1 | contig 101155 bp, 123 predicted proteins | sample 361441 | NCBI WGS metagenome assembly CETI01 (sample SAMEA2622478, study PRJEB7988) | marine metagenome | biome: marine biome (ENVO:00000447); feature: deep chlorophyll maximum layer (ENVO:xxxxxxxx); material: "saline water (ENVO:00002010), including plankton (ENVO:xxxxxxxx)" | depth 90 m | reverse complement strand
CAAAGAAGATTATTAGGTATATTAGAAGAATCAGATAGACAAGCACTGGCATCAAATACAGAAACATATTTAAAAAATATTTCTGCACTATCTACGTTACTAAATGTTTCAAGGGAACAAATATCACAAATAATTAAATCATCTATTACAGTAGCCGCATTTACAAATGCATTAAATCAAGCACCAGAACAATTACGTGAGCAAATGTTACAAACAGCACAAATTGTTACAGGTGGATTTGCGGCATTAGGAAATGATTATGGTAACCAATTAGCAAGTGCATTTACAACAGCAGTTGGACGAGGTGGATTATACTTCACAGAAGTAGGTAGAGAACTATTAGCAGTAAGTCAACCATTGTATCATGCAATGAGTGATTTAACTAATACAGTTGGTCCAAATGAAGCAGGTGCTAAATTTAGTAATATGCTAGACATATTAGCAAATACAACAGATCAAGAACGTGAACGTTTAATGATACTAGAACGTTCTAATACTCAATATGCCGATGGTGCAAGACGTATGATTGGTTTAATTAACCAAGCACAACAATTAGAAGATGAGCAAATTGCCGCAATTAAAAATATGGAAAAAATGAGAGATGCTCAAAAACCAGATGATACAACAAGAGCATTTACAAATTTAGAAATTGCAACACAAAAAATTAAACTTGTTTTTGATAAGTTTTTTGTTAGCCTGTTTGGTAATAATAAAGTTTTAGACTTATTTGAAAATATTATGATTAAGGCAACAAGTGCAGTACTTCGTTTCTCAGATTTCATTTTACAGAATGCAGGAAAAATAGGTGATGCAGTTGGTAACATGGTTGCAAGATTATTAAGATGGATTGAAGGATTTGAAGGAATAGGATTTGGTGCTTCTATTGCCAGAGCATTAAGTGGTGTCTTTGGATTAATGTCTGATATGATTGTAGGTGCAATTACAAAAGGCTTAAAACTTGGATTACCTGGCAATTCAGATATGAAAGAAGCTGAAGCCAATAGAACAGAAGCAGTTAAGTCACAATATATTATTCAAAAAATGATCAAAGAAGGAAAATATGATCCTAATAAGATTGGTGACGTTGGAATAAGCAATGACTTTATGAAATCGCAAGGGTTTGGTTCTCTTCTTAAAGGTGGAGCTGATAGATCAGTAATGGCTACTTTAACTCAAGGAATGACAACCGATGATATTTCTAAATTAAAATCAATCACAGGAGACTTTGATGATCTTGGTAAAACATTCATGGGAGGTTCGTTTTCATCAGGAGAAACTGTTACAGAAGACGTAATTAAAGCAGTACTTCAAAAAGTAAAAGGTACTGATATGGAAGCAATTGTTTATAAACAGTTATTAGAAATGAATAAAAATATTGCTACGTTTAATACCAATAAAGTTTCTGAATTAGCAGGAACAACAGTAGCATCAGGATCAGATATGGCAAATGCAGTTCCTGATAATAATGGTGCAACACTTACAAATAATATGGACGGTGGAAAAATAGCTGACGCTAAAATGAGAATTATGCGTCAATATTTGCCAATGACAGGCCAAGGTGATCCAAACCAAGATCCAACTAAAAACTATTATGAACGTATGATTATGGAATTACAAAACGCAAATTCACTATTACAGAAGTCAATTAATTCTAATAAGGCCAATACTGAGAAAATAGTTAGTTAATTAATGGTTGCTTATTTTATTAAAATACTATATAATTTTAATAAATACTCTTATAAAGGTACGTACAAACAATGAGTTGGAAAAAACACTTTACAGAATATAGCACAAAATTAGGGCAACAGTCAGTAATTGGTAATGCTGGAACACCAGGCGGAAGTTCTACGAATTCAAAATATAGCACATGGTTACCAGAAGTATATGCAGGACAGCCAAATCGTATTGAACGTTATTATCAATATGATCAAATGGATTTAGATACTGAAATTAATGCTTCATTAGATACTATTTCAGAATTTGCTACTCAAGTAGATCCAAAAACAGGTGCTCCATTTAAAATATTTTATAAAGATAAACCAACAGATACAGAAACAGAAATTTTAAACCAAGCAATTAAACAATGGTCAAATGTAAATGATTGGGACAAAAGATGTTTTAAATTATTTAGAAATACTATTAAGTATGGAGATCAAGTATTTGTAAGAGATCCAGAAACATATAAGTTACTTTGGGTTGATCAAAGTAAAATTGATAAAATTATTGTTAACGAAGGTAAAGGTAAAAAACCAGAAGCATACTTTATTAGAGATTTAGATTTAAATTTACAAAATTTAAACTTAACAACAATGAGTCAATATAAAATGTCGGCACCAATTGCTTTCCAAGGTGGTAGTATGCCTTTTGCCACAGATGCAAAATACCAAGGAGTAACAACAGCAATTAGTACAGCAACAGGTGGTAGGTTTACACAAGAAGTAAAAACAACACCAGTTGATGCTTCGCATATTGCACACATTTCATTATCAGAAGGCATGGATAGATTTTGGCCTTTTGGTACATCAGTATTAGAAAGTATATTTAAAGTATACAAACAAAAAGAATTATTAGAAGACGCAATTATTATTTACAGAGTACAAAGAGCACCTGAACGTAGAGTATTTTATATTGACGTAGGTAATATGCCAACAAATAAAGCAATGGCATTTATTGAAAGAGTTAAAAACGAAATACACCAAAAACGTATTCCAAATAAAACAGGTGGCGGTGCAAATGTAATGGATGCCGCTTATAATCCATTATCAATGATTGAAGATTATTTCTTTGCACAAACGGCTGAAGGTAGAGGATCAAAAGTTGAAACATTACCAGGTGGTCAAAACTTAGGTGAAATTGATGATTTAAAATACTTTAATAATAAATTGATGAAAGGTTTAAGAATTCCATCAAGTTATTTGCCATCAACACCAGAAGATCCAGGTTCAGCATTTACTGATGGTAGAGTAGGTACAGCATATATACAAGAATTTAGATTTACAAAATATATCAAACGTTTACAATCAATGATACAACCAACTATTGATAGAGAATTTAAAATGTTCTTAAAACATAGAGGTATTGAAATTGATTCAGGATCGTTTGAGTTACAATTTAATGAGCCACAAAACTTTGGCAAATACAGACAGATTGAAATTGATAATCAACAAACAAGTATCTTTACACAATTACAAGGTATTCCATTTATGTCTAAACGTTTTGCAATGAAACGTTATCTTGGTCTTGATGAATCAGAAATTTATCAAAACGAAAAACTATGGGCAGAAGAAAATGCTCAAACGGCAGGACCAACAGCACAAGGTGATGATATGGGTGGTGGCTTAGGTGGTTTAAGTGATGTGGGTGCGGCACCAATGCCAATGACAGAACCAGCCGCAGATGCAGACGTAGATGCACCAGAGGCAACTGGAGAAACTCCACCAATAGGTGGCGGTGAACCAAATCCAACAGATCAAGCATAATATTAACACACACATTATTATTATAAATAATAATGAAGGTATACTATTATGAAGATTTACGAAATTAGCAATACAGAACTATATTGTTTTGAATCAGTTAGTGAAGCAAAGCCAACTGGAGCATTTCAGATATTTGGAAGATCACCAGGTAAATTTGGATCAGGATCTAAAAAAGGAAAACTAACTAGAAAGTTTCGTTGTCCATCAGGCCCACGTAAAGGACGTATTGTTGCTAAACCAGAAACGTGTAATGCACCATTAAATGTACAGCAAAGTAACAGAATGAAAGGTACACGTAGAGCTAAAGGTAGTATACAAGGTGCTAAATCGTCATATACTAAAAAGTATAGTCCAGCTTCTATACGTACTAAAAAAATGAATACGTCATTAAAGAAATTACGTGGTAGAGCAAGAAAAAGTCTTAAGAGAAGGTAAATATTAATATGGCTTGCAAAAATTGTAAATGTAAATGTGAAAATTGCAACTGTGAAAATTGCAGATGTGATGACTGTAGTAAGAGAAGGTAAATATTATTATGCGTTACAAAGAAATTATTAAAGAAACCTATTTTCCAGAAGATGATCAGTTTCATCAAGCAGAAATTACTGATAGTCGTAAAACTAAATTAACTTTACAGCATTTAAACAAATTGCGTAAAGTACGTGAAATGCGTAAAGCTGACATTGAAAAAAACAAAGAATTTGTAGCCACAATGTACGCACAGCCAGTACAATAAGCCAAAAAGTGCGTTTTAATTAAAAACGGACTCAAAAACGGCTCAAAATAGGCTCCTTTTTCTATATTTTCCTATAATTATGTTAAATATAAGTTATAGTCGACACGAAATACGTGTCTAAATATATTCACGTGAATAAGATTTAGGAGATATGATATGTCTACAACGAGATCAAAGCTAGAACAAGTTCTAGAATATCTAGTAAACAATGAATCTGATAAAGCTCAAGAGCTTTTACATGATGTAATTGTTGAGAAAGCTAGAAAAATTCATGAAGAATTAATCGACAACCAGACTGATGAGATTGAAGAAGATCTTACTACTGAAGCTACAGATGAATCAAAAGAAGAAGCTGTAGAAGAAACTAAAGAAGAAGCAAAAGACGAAGAAGTTACTGAAACAGAAGCAAAAGACGAAGAAGCTGTTGAAGAAACTAAAGAAGCTGATGCTGAAACTGAAGTTGAAGAAACAGTAGCTGGTACAGGTGATTCTGAAGAAGATTTAATTAATACAGTTAAAGACGAAGCTGATACTAGTGCTGAAGAAATTGAGCATGAAGAAACTAATGAAGAAGGTGATGACGAAGCATCTGACGATGCAGAAGCACCAGCTGATTCAGAAGAAGAAGTAGAAGACAGAGTTGACGACTTAGAAGATGCTTTAGAAGATCTTAAAGCAGAATTTGAAAAAATGATGAGTGACGAAGATGGCGATTCAGAAGAAGCGGCAGATGATTTAGAAGGTGATGCAGAAGCAGAAATGCCAATTGCAATTGCACCAGAAGAATCAGTTGAAGTTGCAGACGAAATTGCTACTGAAGCCTCTGAAGAAGATTCAAAAGACGCAGAAGATTTAGAAGAAGCAACTGAATTATCAAAAGTGGCAGTTAGCCATTCAGATGGTTCAGATAGTACTAAATCACCAGTTGCATCAAAAAATGATATGGGCGGCGACGCTGGTAACATTGCTCAAGGTGGCGAAGAATCAGGTTCAAAAGCACCTGCTGTTAAGGACAATCCAGACAGTCCAAAACAGGAGAAGGCTAAATTAGCACCTGCACCAAAACCAAAAGCAAGTGCATAGGTTGAATACTAGAAGTAAAAGAGATTAGGAGATCGTCAATATGGTAAAACCGTTACTAGAAAGTTTAACTTTTGACCAAGCCGGCATTCAAATTATTAATGAAGGCGAAGGTGACAAGAAAAACTTATACATGAAAGGTGTTTTTATCCAAGGCGGAGTGAAAAACCAAAATCAAAGAGTTTATCCTTTAGATGAAATTCAAAAGGCAGTAAACTCAATTGATGAAAGACTTAAAGGTGGTTTGTCAGTTCTTGGTGAAGCCGATCATCCTGAAGAATTAACAGTAAATTTGGATCGTGTATCACATATGATTGAAAGTATGTGGATGGACGGTCCGAATGGAATTGGTAAACTTAAAATTTTACCAACCCCAATGGGGAACATTGTTAAAACACTTTTGGAAAGTGGAGCGAAATTAGGTGTAAGCTCAAGAGGTACAGGAAACGTAAACGAATCAGGACAAGTTGCTGATTTTGAAATCGTTACTGTAGATATTGTAGCTCAGCCATCGGCTCCGGATGCTTATCCGAAAGCAATATACGAAGGTCTTATGAACATGAGAGGCGGCAGACGAATTTATGGTCTTGGTGCTGATTCAGTTTATGATCGTAGGGCTGAACGTTATCTTAAAGAAGAGATGACGAAATTAATAAAAGAGCTGAAGTTATAGGAGAACTACTCATGGCAGATATTTTTACAGGCATTCTTGAACAAGATGGAATTTCGGAAGAACTGAAAAATCAAATACAAGAAACTTGGAAATCGAAATTAGACGAAGCCAGAGAAGAGATCACAGCTGAACTTCGCGATGAATTTGCTCAACGTTACGAAAGTGACAAGGGCCAAATCGTTGAAGCTATGGACAAAATGCTAACTGACAGACTTGTTTCAGAAATGGAAGAATTTAAGGCTGACAAAGACGCATTGGCGGCAGAAAGAGTTGCTTACAAAACTAATGTTGATAAACATTTAGGTTTAGTAGACACTTTTGTTGCTGAACAATTAGCTAAAGAAGTAAAAGAACTACACGCAGATAAGAAAGATTTGCAAAGCAATTTTGCTAAATTGGAAAACTTCGTTGTTAAACAATTAGCAAAAGAGTTAACTGAATTTGAAAACGACAAAAAAGCAGTTGTAGAACAAAAAGTTAAATTAGTATCAGAAGGTAAAAAACTTATCTCTGACGCTAAACAACGTTTTGTTACTAAAGCGGCTGGTGTTGTTGAGAAAGCAGTTGAAAAATCACTTACTAGCGAATTATCACAACTTAAAGATGATATCAAAGTTGCAAAAGAGAACAATTTTGGTAGAAGAGTTTTTGAGGCATTCGCAGGCGAGTATATGTCTTCTCATCTAGCCGAAGGTACAGAGGTTAGAAAACTTCAAAAAGAATTAGAAGCTGTAACAGTGAACACTACTGATGCAGAATCTAAACTAAAAGAAAAAGACGCAGAAATCGAAGCAGTTCAAACTAAATTAAGAATTGCTGAAGATAAAAATGTACGTGAAAAAACTCTAGTTGAGTTAACGTCATCTTTATCTAAAGACAAACGTCGAGTAATGAATGAATTGCTTGAATCTGTACAAACAAGCGATTTAAAAAAGCAGTTTAACAAATACTTACCAGCAGTTTTAAATGAATCTGCTCCAGCAGAATCAACTAAAACAATTGTTACTGAATCAGTAACAGAGGTAACTGGTAATAGAGAAACACCTTCTGAAACAAGTTCAGAATCTGGTGAGATTGTTGAACTTAAAAAACTAGCAGGTCTAGGAGTTAATTAAAATGACTGATAAAGTAATCACAGAAAAATGGACAGATACTAAAACTGCATTGATGGAAGGCCTATCAGGCCAAAGAGCAAAATCAATGGAGACTGTTCTTGAGAATACTAAGACTTACTTGGCTGAGGCGGCTACAACTGGTGCTACAGGTGCCGGTAACGTTGCGGCTTTAAACAAAGTAATTCTTCCAATAATTAGACGTGTGATGCCAACTGTAATCGCTAACGAAATCGTTGGTGTACAACCAATGACTGGTCCAGTAGGTCAAATTCACACTATGAGAGTTAGATACGCAGATTCAAAAGACGGTGTAACAGCAGGTTCTGAAGCACTTTCACCTTTTGAAATCGCAAGATCATACTCTTCAAACCCAGGTGCGTCAACGGCGTCACCAGTTGCGGGTGCATCAACTTCATCTTTAGAGGGTGAAGCTGGTAACAAAATGTCAATTCAAATCTTAAAACAAACTGTAGAAGCTAAAACAAGAAAGCTATCTGCACGTTGGACATTTGAAGCGGCACAAGACGCATCAGCAATGCATGGTTTAGATGTAGAAGCAGAAGTAATGGCGGCATTAGCACAAGAAATTACGGCTGAGATCGACCAAGAAGTTTTAGCTTCTTTAACATCTTTATCTGGTACAGCGGGTGCAACGTTCGATATGAACGGTTCATTCACTGGTACACCTCACTATGTAGGTGACAGACACGCGGTGTTGGCTGTATTAATCAACCAACAAGCAAACTTAATTGCTCAAAGAACTAGAAGAGGCGCGGCTAACTGGGCTGTTGTTTCTCCAGAAGCTTTGACAATTTTACAATCAGCTACAACTTCAGCGTTCGCAAGAACAACTGAAGGTACGTTTGAAGCTCCAACTAACACTAAATTTGTAGGTACATTAAACGGTGCGATGAGAGTATATGTTAACTCATATCTTTCAGCTTCATCACCAGTTTTAATTGGTTACAAAGGTGCAGGTGAAGTAGATGCGGCGGCTTTCTATTGCCCATACATCCCACTTATGTCTTCAGGCGTTATTGTTGATCCGTCAACATTTGAGCCAGTAGTAAGCTTCATGACAAGATACGGTTACGTTGAGTTAACAAACACAGCGTCATCACTTGGTAATTCAGCAGACTACCTATCAAATATTGCGATTGCTAACGCGGCATTTGTGTAAGTCATTTACGCAAAAGTCTAATAAAAATATTAAAAACCCCTGGGGCAACTCGGGGGTTTTTCTTTTATAACAGCATATAATACATTTTGGCCAAAACTGCTAAATAACTATAGTAAAAGAGAGATTATACAATGGCCGATCAAGCAGTAATTAAAGCAGATGATTTAGTTGTAACGGGTAATTTAAAAGTATCCGGATCACAGATATCAACGACATCAACAGATACAGATATTAAAGATAACAGAATTGTTTTAAACAAAGGCGGAAATCTTGACGCAAGTGGATCAGGAATAGTTATTGAATCAGGTGGATCTAACGTTGCAAGTTTTGTTTATAAAACAAGTGGATGGGATCTAGGCAATAAAAACATAACAACAACAGGTACAATTTCAGGTACAATTAGTTTAGCGGCAGATTCAGTAAACGATACACACATTGATTTTGGTACAGGTGCTAACCAAGTATCAACAGCAGATGTTCCAGAACAAACAAATTTATATTTTACAGATACAAGAGCAGATGCAAGAGTAAATGCAGGCTTTAGTGCAAAATCAACAGCAGATTTATCAGAAGGTTCAAACTTATATTATACAAATGCAAGAGCTGATGCCAGAATAGCGGCGGCAAGTATTAATACATTATCAGATGTAGACACAACAGGTTTAGCAACAAATAAAACTTTAAAATGGAGTGGTAGTGCTTGGGTACCAGGAGATCCTGGACACTCAAATACAGATACGTTAACAGAAGGTTCAAGTAATCTTTACTTTACAAATGCAAGAGCAGATGCACGTATTGCCGCGGCAAGTTTAACAGCATTATCAAATGTAGCAACAGTTTCAGCAAGTGATGATAACAAATCATTAGTATATGATCATTCATCAACTTCATTTATATGGAGAGCACCAGCAGTTGCAGTAGCAAATTATTCAATTACAAAAGTTGCATCAAAAACAATTAATTCATTAGCAACAACATACGCCGCAAATGGTGTAGTAGCAACTAAAAATTTAACTGGAGTAAATTCTAGTTCAAAAGTACAAATAACATTTACAGTTGATATTGGTACAGTAAATCCAAGTCTTTCAGCAAATAAATTTGCTGTAGTAAAAGCAGTACAAGGAGATGCATTGTCATCTGGTTATGCTTCTACGTTTGGTGGTGCTGGATCTCCTGGAACAATTTACGAAGGTGAAACATCTGGTTATGGTAGCAACGTATTTACATTTACAATTGGTGATGAATCATCGATGGGTAATAATGGTGTAGTTGATTATCAAATTGTAATGAAATCACAATCAGGAACAATTACATCAATTGGTTTAACTGATATTGATTTTTCAGCAACAGAATTTAGAGCTAACTTAATTGATACAGTTGATGAATTAGCAGATACAACTATTTCAGGAAAAGCATCAGGCCATTATTTGAAATGGAATGGTAGTGCTTGGATTAATGCTTTTCCAACAATTGCTGATAGTTCAGATGTAACAATAACATCTGCATCAACAGGTAAAGTTTTAAGATACAATGGTAGTGCATGGGTAGACGTTGATCCAAACACAGTAGCAAGTAATATTAATTTAACATCATTAACAGATGTTGGTACAGTTGGTGCAACAGATGATGGAAAACTTTTAAAATATGATCATAGTTCAACTTCATTTGTTTGGACATCTGGTTTAGATGTTATTACAGAAGTTGTAGATGACACAACACCACAACTTGGCGGAGATTTAGATGTTAATGGAAATGCAATTACGTCAGTAGGTGCAACAGATATTAATATTACTCCAGCAACAGGAAGAACAGTTATTGTTAACGGAGATTTAACTGTTACAGGAACAGCAACAACATTAGACGTACAAAACATGACAGTTGAAGATCAATTAATTTCATTAAACAAATGGGATTCTGATCCAACTAATAATACTAATGATATTGGTATCGTTATGTGGCGTGGTAGTGCTGATGAATCAGGACCAAAAGGTGATAACGTTGCAATGATTTGGGATGAATCAGAAGACAAATTTACATTTGGTTATACAGCGGCAACTGGTGCAGAAACTGGTGCTATAACTTTAACTGACATGGCAAACATACGAGCCAATATAGCAACACTAACAGCAACAGCGGCCCAATATGCTGACTTGGCAGAGATATACAAACCAGATTCAAGTTATGAGCCAGGTACAGTTTTAGTATTTGGTGGAGAACACGAAGTTACTACAACAACAGTATTAGCTGATCATAGAGTAGCAGGGGTTGTATCAAGTAATCCAGCATACTTAATGAACAAAGATGCAGAAGGTGTAGCAGTTGCATTGCGTGGTAAAGTTCCTTGTAAAGTAGAAGGAACAGTTAAAAAAGGTGACGTACTTGTAACAAATGCAAGAAGTGGTACAGCAACAGCACTTGCACCAGAAAGTGCAAATCCACCGGCTTGGTGTATAGTTGGTAAATCATTAGAAGATAGTAATGATGCTGGTGTTAAAGTAATTAATATTGTTGTTTAAAGATAACGATTTTTAAGATCGTCTTCACTACCCCATTTTAGAAACTCTTGAAATGTTTTAATCCATGAAAGCATATCAGTTTCCATTTCTTTGCAGTGATAATAACTCATTGGTAATACAAAATAAGAATGTTTTTCTTTAGAACGTAAGTATTTCTTTTGTAACTCTTTTAATTTTACCATATCATTTTTAATAGCAAATATTATTTCATTAATTTTTTCTTTATTATGAAATTGTTTAACAAGCCAAATATAGTATTCATCATTAACTTCATACATAGCCATTATTTCTTGTATTTCATATTTTAATGCTCTAATAGGATTTATATTTTTTCTATATTTTATTAGTACTGATGGTATTTTCCATTGTGGATCACAAGTTTCTAATTTTTGTAATAGTTTAAAGTATTCATCTTCTAATGCATATCGTAATTCTAAATTTTGATCACTTGTCATTGTTTTAACAGCTTCTTTTATTTTCTGTAAAGTTTCGTAATAACGTTCACGATCGCTATCAGGATAGGAATCTAATAGGTCATCGATATCACTTTGAAAATGAAAATGTGGGATAATATTTTCTAATATATAATCAGTTATAGCATAGTCTTTCTCAAACTGTTCAAATGCATGAGCTAATCTAGCCTGGTCAAAATTTATAATACGTGACAATGTAGTTCTCCGATCTTTTATTCTATTTATTGGTATTTTTGGTTTAATTTAGTTATGTTTTTTAGGTAGATGTTTCTGCAAGAAGTTCAAATGAACTCCACAAGCTTCTGTACAAGAGGTTAACCTTTTAAAAGGGCCATCTGGGTTTGTAAAAGATTCGTCTAAATAAGTTGTGAAAAATTCATGTTCTAAAATATCTTTTAAATTGTGATTTTGAATATTGTTCCAATTTTCTCCATATCTTCCTATAACATTTTTCTTCCATTGATTTTTATTTTTTAATGTTCCATGATAACAGCATCTCCAAATACTTCCATCAAATTCAAATAATATAGAACTTTCTTTTTCCCATTGGCATTCAACAGGAATATGTGTTAGTACTTGTTTTACTTCTTGCCATTGCATATTGTCAACTTTTTTATCAGTGTATTTTTCAATTTCTTTTTTCATTTTTTGATAACTTGGTTTAGTATCATATGATATATTTTCTTCATTTTGTTTTTTAGTTTTTGAACCGTAATCATGAGGCTTACCTTTTAACTCATGTTCTAAATATCCAGTTAATCGACCTTGTCCTGATTGTATTGTGAAGCGATGAAATCCAAGTTCTTTTGACATTGTACGAGCATTTTCTATTTCATGTTCATTATGGTCAAATTCAATTGCCTGCCAAACTGCTAAACCACCTGCATTTATAAATGTTTTAGCATTTTCTAATATAGTATCAAAGTTTGTTAAACGCCTGTACTTAACATGACTATCTTGATTGTCACCATCTAAACAAAATAAAATTTCTACACCAAATTTATCACAATGCATTTCACCAAGAGTTTTCCAAAAATTTTCAGTTTGCATTGAGCCATTTGTTGATATTGTTACGTAAAATTTTTTATTTCCTTTGTGGGTATTTTTTAAGTATTGCATTATTTCTAAAAATTTAGGATGCATACACGGGTCACCAAAGCTACCACACATTTCTATCCAGTCTAATGAATTTACAAGTTCTGAAGTAAAGAATTTTTCAAACAAACCAAGAGGCATATCCCAATGTTCAGAAGTACCAATCATATCATGATTAACCAATGCTCCATTGATATTTCTAGGACACCCTGGACACATAGCATTACATCTTGCAGTAACACCAACCATAACTGACTTTAATTCATACGGATCAATTTTCATAATAATAGTTTCTAACTACTACTATTTACTATTAATTCAAGTTTTTTTAAGTTGTTTTTATCTGTTAATGTTCTACGAGCACCTTGATGTAAAGGTTTAGGAAACTTGCTAATATCACACCATTTATATGCTTTTGATTCGTGATTTATTTTTGGTTTAAATTCATTTGGTGTAATTATAACAAAAGTATGATACATAAATTTTTTGTCCTCACTTAAAAATACGTCTAATGGTTGTATTTTTAATATTTCTGGAACAAAGCCAACTTCTTCGTTTATTTCTCTCATAAGAGCTTGAATAGGAGTCTCACCAGATTCTAATTTGCCTCCCCAAAAACTCCATTTGCCAGAATGGCTAACTGAATTAGATCGCAAATTAAATATTATTCTTTTTGTGTCTTGTGCTAAAAAAGTGGCACCTACTGCGTCATACATAAAAGTATTTATAGTAGATTAAATACCAGTTAAATTTAATATCCAATAACCAGGTTTATATTGGCCTTGATATGTGTCAATCCATTCAGTACCAGTCCATTTATATTGGTAACCTGTTGCTGTATTTGTAACATATTGTACTGTTGAACCATTTACACTAACGTCTAAACTAACTTCCCATTGTGTACCATTAAATTGAATAATGTCATTTGCTGAAGCACTAATAGTACCCCAGTTTGCAGTACCACCTGGAATATCATTTACAAGTAAGTAACGTTGTCCAGTGGCTTGGTTAGCCAATGTACCATCTCCTGGATGATTTTTTGCAGGATCAATAATTTTTAGTACAGCAGTTTGCGTATTAGTTGGCAATGTTGCTGAATCAATTGTAAAAATTAATTGATTATCATTAGTTGGATTATATGCAATAGTACCAACAATGTCTTGTGTAGAATCTTCTATATCTGATGATCTTCTTAATTTAAGTTTACTAGTACCAGCTTGGAATTCCCCATATTGTTCAAAAAATTCTTTCCATGCATAGTTTTCATTTACACCTGTACTACTTAATAAACTAACAGTATTACCTTGTACACTAATTTGTGCATCTTGTGGAGTAATAACAATTTCTTCAAGTGTACCAAATTGATCAAAAAAGTCTGCCATATTTTTATCATAAACTAAATCGTCCATTGATTCATCTAAGTGAATTCTGTTTATAATTTGGTTTATAATAGTTTGCTTTTTAACTTTTGCTGGAGGATTAATCCAAATTGGAACTTGGAATATTAGTGTAGCAATATCTAATTGTGTATCAACACCTTGCGGAACTGATCTTGATGACCATTGTATATCAATTAATTCTACAACTGTTATATTTGTCCAATCTAAAGGATTTGTATTTGCTTGTAATTCAACTGTAGGATTAAACAATGTTAATACTTGTTCTAATAGTTGTAATTTTTGTTCTGTGTTTGAGCACCAAACGTCAACATTAATTGTTAAATCATATGGAACAGGCATATAACGTTCTACGGTATATGTGTTACCTAATTCTGCTGTATACTGATCGTTCATAGAATCATATTTTCTTTCTTGAACTTGTTGTGCTGAAACTAATTTTGGATCATGTCTACGTTCTCTCGCAACGTTTAAGTTAGCAATATGACAAGTCATAAATGGTGTTGAATTAATTGCGTTTTCAGTATTACCACGTAATACGTGTGCAACTAGTCTAGACATATCTGCATAACGCATTGGTACTGTTTTATATACTTCAGATGAAGTACCACCTGCATTTTTTTGACCGCTTTTAACTTGAAAACCGTTAAAGATACGTACAAACTGTAACAAGTATCTTCTTATTTGTTGATCATACCAAAATTGTGCCATATCATTTAATCCGTTTTAGGCTTAACTGCCTTACTTAATCCTTGTTGTTCTTTGCCGTCAGCATTATCGCTATTTGAATTTGCATTTTCAACAAATGTATTTAATATTCTGTTAGCCGCAGAGTACGTTCCACGCATATCATCTTCTATTTTAATAAATCTATTACCTACTTTTTTAAATAATCTATTTGGATTATAATCTGTTCTTAAAACATAATCACCATCATTTAATGAATTAGGAAAACTTGAACCAGTATGTGCTATTGCAATACCATTTGGCGGAGTACCATCTCCTGCATGGATACCAATTTTATTAGCAAAACCAAATGCATCATTAGCCGAATCTCTACTTGAATGTAAAGCAATATCGACAGTTTCCCAATCATCTATAGTTGCACTATATTGTTTAAATGCAAATTTTAATCCACCTGTTGTATTTGGTTGTAACCAAATTTTTCCATTTGTATTAGTTGAAGGTTGCGAAGAATTAATAGCAACATCAACACCAAGTAATGTTGTTGTAGTTGAATCAGTTGCAATTTTAACCCATGAACCATTTGAAACTTTTTTGTAATATGTTGAACCAACAGCACCATCAATACTTACAACAGCATAATTGTTTGTAGGTGCATATGATGAAATAGGTGCTTTTGTTTGTCCATCTATGTTTGCGTTATCAACATGAGAAACTGCTTGACTAGACCAAGTAGTTCCATTACCAACATACAAACCCCAATTTGTATTTGCTGTATCTAACCAAAGTGTTCCATTTGAAACACCTGTTGTTGGTTTAGTTGAACTTACAAGGTAATCAAATGTTTGCCAATTTGTATCTGTTGATTGATATAATTTAATCGATGCTTGGTTTGTTTGCCAATGTGCATAAACTTTTCCTGGAATATATTGATCAGCTTTGTTAATATATAAGTGACTATTTTCAACTCCTTTTTTAGGTACATCTGTTTGTGCTTGATTTACGATTGCTTCAGAAATATCAATTTCTGATTGATAAGTTGAAATTAAATTTTTAAGATCATCTTTATTTTCACCAGTACCAAGTATATCTGAAAATTCTTGACTGTCTGTAATTGGAGTACATTTAACTCTCCAAATATGTGGGAACCAAGTTGGTGAATAACCTTCTGATCCTCTAGCGGCATCTTCGATAACATAGTATCTGTTCATTGCCATAGGACCTTCTGGATAAAATTTTGCTACTTCGCCGGATGCAGTACTTTTACTACCAGTTACAGTTTCACCTGCAATAAACACACCATCAGTAACCATTCTTAAAACTTTAGCATCTTGATTAAAGTTTACTACAGTTGCAGTTGCACCACTTGATGCTCCAGTTATTGTTTCGCCTTTTCTAAATTTTTTAGCTGGTTTAGTTGTAAATTCTAAACGTGCCATGTCAAGCATCATGTCTTCACGTTGGTGTGGTAATTCAATTACATCACCACTCATTAACTTTCTACCTAATATGTTTACCATATCATTTAGATGGAAAGTTAAAAAGATTGTATCATTAGATAAAAATGCACCAAATTGTGTTAAATCAAACTCTGAATCAGCGACTTGATATACTCCACGCATATCATATACGTCAGTATCATATTTACGATCTCTATTTTCTAAAAATAATAAGTCTTGTATGTTAGTTGGTCTAACAACAGAATTATCTGGTTGTGTAGCATCAGTAGTAGATGCTTGGGCATGAGGACCAAGATACTTATGCACAAAAACTCCAGTGCCACCCGCGTTAAAATGCTCGCGGATCACACGATCTATCATTTTATAATCATTACCTTTTTCTGGTTTCCATAAGCTGATTCGTGGCATATTAGTATCCTTTTACATTAGTATTTATTTGTTTAAAAACTATAGTTGGTTGACAAAACAAGCTAATTATGTATAATCGTGTATATATAGCTGTATGGAGAAGAAAAAATTGACAAATCAAGACTTATTAGACATTCCTGAGTTTTTAAAGCGACAAAGTAATAGCGATAAAGCTGAATCTAAATCTGTTGAAGCTAAAATAGAAGTAAAAGAAGAGCCAAAACAAGAAGAAGTACAAGTTGTTAAAGAAGCAGAACCAGTTGAAGAAAAACCTAAAAAGCCATCAATACAAGATCGTATGCGTACACGATTTTTTGTTATAATGGGTGATATTCATGATGAATTTGAAAAAGTATGGGCAGATAATGGTAATCCAAAAAAGTTTAAAGCATATGATTATTTTGCTGTAAATGATATTCCTGGTGCTTTTATGAAAATGATTATAGAAGATATTAATGTTGTATTAGATGAAGAACGTAAAGGGTTAGAATATAGGGAAATACCAAGAAATGAACGTACAGAATTACAAGAAGATTATGTAGAAAGTTTTGACTCATATACTAAAAAAGAAATGCAAACACATATTGCTTGGTGGGAGAGAGTTGTTAAAGATTGTGAAATATGGAAAATTAATAAATTAAAATCACGAAAGCCAAGAAAATATAAACCACCATCAAAAGAAAAATTAGCTAAAAAAGTAAAATATAAATTAAAAGATGATGATGTAAAACTAACGTCAATTAGCCCAGTAGAGATAATAGGAGCCCATGGATTAGTAGTGTACAATAGTAAAACTAGAAAATTAGGAATATATGAAGCAACACATAAACACCATGGATTAACGTTAAAAGGTACATCTATAATTAATTATGATACAGATACATCAATACAAAAAACACTTCGTAAGCCACTTGAAGTGTTAGAACGTGTGCATACAGGTGGTATACAAGCATTTAAAAACACACTTAATTCGATTAAAGCAACAGATGTGAAGCTTACAGGACGTTTAAATAGCGAAACTATACTGGTCCGTGTTTTTAACTAAAACAATAAATACATATATAGGATATATAAAATGGCTAAAGACAAAAGTAACAGATCAAAAGTTATCGATGAAATTCGTAATATTTTGGGTGATGGAATGGTTGACGTTGAACTTGATCCAAAACACTATGAAACAGCAGTAGATCTAGCAGTAGACAGATTTAGACAAAGATCGTCAAATGCAAATGAAGAGTCTACACTATTTTTATCTATGATTGAAGACATCAATGAGTATACACTACCAAACGAAGTAATAGAAGTTAGAGAAACATTTAGACGTGCTTTAGGATCTGATAATCAATCAGGTATTGATGTTGACCCATTTGAACTAGCATATACTAACTTGTATTTTTTACAAGCAGGTAGAATTGGTGGATTAACTACTTGGGAAGCATTTAGTCAATACCAAGAAACTGTAGGTAGATTGTTTGGTAATAAAATTAATTTTACTTGGGATACTGTTACTAAAAAATTAACAATTGTAAGAAGGCCAAGACATTCAGAAACATTATTACTACAAGTTTATATGGTTAGAACAGATGAAACTTTACTTAAAGATCCATATGCAAAGCCATGGTTACGTGATTATGCACTTGCACAATGTAAAATGATGTTGGGTGAGGCCAGAAGTAAGTTTGGGTCATTACCTGGTGCACAAGGTGGTGTTACGTTAAATGGTGCTGATTTAAAAGCAGAAGCACAGGCTACAATGGATAGATTAGAAGATGAAATTCAGAAATATTCAGATGGTGGCGATCCTATTACATTTTTAATTGGATAATTCCAATTGACAAATCCATTATAATATGATACTATAGTAACATGATTGAAGTTACTTTAGATATAGATAAAATTTCCAAAAGAGATGAATACATAGGGCAGTCAACAGGGACCAGTGTCGAAGGCGGAGCTCTTAATGCCAACTACAGAGAAGTTGATGCAGTAGCCAGAGTTGCAAATTATATGGGTATGCTTGGTTACAAGTATGAAAAAGATTGGCTTTGGGAAGATGCAGGTTGTGATGAATTAACTGTAAAAGTTAAAGGTGAAGACATTGCAACACAGTTAAAATTAAGGTGGTAAAATGATTGTTGGATTAGTAGGTTGGATAGGTAGTGGTAAAAATACAGTTGCTAATATACTAACAGAAACACATAATTTTAATCCGGATTCATTTGCGGCACCATTAAAAGATGCAACGGCACAAATATTTAATTGGCCTAGAAAAACACTTGAAGGCGATACTGATCATAGTAGACACTTTAGAGAGTGTGTAGATCAATGGTGGCAATCTAAATTAAATATTAAAAATTTTACACCAAGACTAGCACTACAAATAGTAGGTACAGAGCTATTTAGAGAGCATTTCCATCATGAAATTTGGTTAAACAGTTTAGAAAATAGATACATATCAGGTGGTAAAAAATTAACTATTGTTACTGATTGTAGATTTAGAAACGAAATACAATTTATTAAAAACTTAGGTGGATTTACAATACGTGTAAAACGTGGTCCAGATCCACATTGGACAACATTGGCAGAAGAAGCTCAACAAGGCGATGATTTTGCAGAACAGCAATTGGCTGATATTGGTGTACACAAATCTGAATGGGACCATACAGGTGCACCTGTAGATTTTATAGTAACTAATGATGGTACATTAGAGCAATTGCATGACAAAGTAAGTAGTGTAATGAAAGTATTAAAAAATGTTACTGGTGCAAAAAGACAAAAACAAGCCACACAATTTTAATTGTCTGGCATTAAATCACCTTGGCGCCATTTAAATTGTTCTATTGACATAATACGTTGACAGTTAGCACATATAGTTTTTAAGTTATTCCAATTACTATTACGTAAATCACCATCTAAATGATATACATCTAATTGTGCTGTATGCTTGGCGTGAAAGCCACATTTTTCACATATAATTTTTTTCTTATAACCACTAGCCTGCCAAGAAGAAGTTCCACCAATGCCTTTACCTTTACCTAAACGTATACACTTGTCGCACATTTTTCTATAATACGTCTTATCGCCTTTTTTATAGTTAAAGGCGGCTGGTTTAGACTTACACTTACTACATAATGGTCTATTATCTGTCATATATGTATTTACTGCCCTTTTAAAGGGAATTTTATTGGTGTATAAACCAGCGGTTTTAGGCCATCATCACATAAATATTGTATATAGAATACAGGCAATTCAATACTATATTGAAAAGAATTTAAGGAGAGATTATTATGCCAGATTTAGTTTCACCAGGTATATCAGTTTCTGTAACCGATGAATCGTTTTACGCCGGTGCTGGAACAGGTACTATCCCTCTATTTGTAGTTGCGACTGCACAAGATAAAGCAGATCCAAGTACTACAAATGGCACAGCGGCAGGTACTACAACAGCAAACGTTGGAAAACCATATTTAATTGGTTCACAAAGAGAATTGATATCTACCTTTGGTACACCGAATTTTTATTCAGCTGGGGCTACAATGCTACCAGGTGATGAAAGAAATGAATACGGCTTATTAGCCGCATACAGTTACTTAGGTATTGCAAACAGAGCCTACGTAGTAAGAGCTGGAGTTGATCTAGCAGGACTTACAGGTTCAACATCAGTACCAACATCTAACCCAGCAGACGGTACATATTGGTTAGATATAACTTCAACTGATTGGGGTATGTACAAATCAGCAGGTGCTAACAACACTAGTTGGTCTAAAATTACACCAGCAGTATTATTAGATACACCAAGTGCATCAGCAACATCAAATGTTGGCACAGATGGTTATCCAAAAGCAACATACGGAGCAAACGGCGATTACGTTGTTGTAGCTTCAACTACACCAGCTAGAGCATTTGAAAAAATTAGCGGTGTTTGGTATCAAATTGGTTCAACATCAACTGATCCAGGAGGAGATTGGGCATCAGCAAAAACAGGTGCAGTTTCTACTCACATCCAACCAGGCACAGGTGACGCACCTACGGCTGGAGCGGCAGGTTCAGTTTGGTTAAAATCAACAGCGGTTGGTTCAGGAGCAAACATTGTTGTTAAATATTGGACAGGTTCAACATCAACTTGGTCAACATTATCATCACCACTACACTCAGATGATGATAACGCAATTGGTTCAACAACAGCGGCAGGAAGTTTATTCACACTTTTTGATGATGAAGACGACCAAAACTGGGATAAAACAGATATTGGTTCAACAGCATTATCACAAAAAGCAAACAATACTACTCCAGAGATACAATGGACAATTAGAAAAAGAGCAACAGGTACTTCAACAGTAACAACTGGTACTAAAGACTTCGCAGGTACAACTAATGATTATACATTAGCTGGTACTGACACACACGTTAAAGTGAAAATTTGTGGAACTGAAGTTGAAATCGCAACAGCGGGTTCGGCAGGTACAAGAGTTACTCTTGCAGAAATAGTAGCAGGCATTAATAATAATGCTACATTGGCAGGATTAAAAGTAGTTGCATCTATTGATAACTCTACAGGAAGTAAACAATTTTTAAGATTAACTAGAACAAACGGTAAAGCAATTTGGGTTGAAGATTCTTCAGCATCAGGTTCTAACAAAGCGGCAACAACTACTGCTAACTTAGGCTTTACAGACAATATGTCATCAGGTGCAACTTCATGGTACATGACGTCTTTATGGGCAAATTTATCATATGAAGCAAGTGCATCAGCGCCAACACAAACGGCTACAGATGGCACACATTGGTACGACACTAACATTTCAGCGGACATTTATGTTGCTGTAAATGACGGTGGTACAATGAAATGGCACGCATACGCGAACAGTAAGAATGCATTTACAACAGGTTCAGTTGCTTCTGGCGGCATCAAGGACTTGCAAATGGTATCTACAGAGCCTACTAAGGCGGCAGATGGCACAGCGTTGGCATCAGGTGATATTTGGATTGATTCAAATGAATTAGAAGCATATCCAAAAATTTACAAGCACAATGGTACGAAATACGTATTAGTAGATAACACTGATCAATCTTCAGCATCAGGTATTGTTTTTGCAGACGCAGTTGGTAATCCAGCTGGTACAACAGACGCGGCAGTGGGTTGGGGTTCAGCATACGCATCTTTTGATGCTGATAGACCAGATCCAGCGGCTTATCCAAGTGGTATGTTATTGTTCAACACTAGAATTAGTGGTTACAATGTTAAAAAATATCACAGCGCCTATACTGCACCTAACGGTACGGCAATGGGAGCAACTTGGGTTAACGCATCAGGAATGAAAGCAGATGGCTCAGCATACATGGGTAGAAAAGCACAAAGAAAAGTTGTAGTAACATCACTTCAAAGTGCATTTAGCTCAAATGATGAAATTAGAGCAGAATCAAGAAACTTTAACTTGATTGCTTGTCCTGGTTATCCAGAAACTTATGATGAAGCGATTGCACTAAACACAGCGAAAAAAGAAACAGCATTTATTATTCTTGACGCTCCGTTTAGATTAAAATCAGCATCAGAAGTATCTAACTGGATGTCTAACTCAGCTAACGCAACTGAAAACGGTGAAGACGGTTTAGTATCAGCATCAACATATTCAGCTGTTTACTATCCATCAGCACTAACAACTGACTTAGGTGGTAACAACGTTGTTGTTCCAGCTTCGCATATTGCATTAAGAACTATCGCTTACAATGACCAAGCGGCATACCAATGGTTTGCTCCAGCAGGTTATCAAAGAGGTACAGTATCAAATGCAACATCAGTTGGTTACATTGATTCAAGCACAGGTGAATATAATTCAGTTGTATTAAGCTCAGGATCAAGAGACTCACTATACACAGCAAAAGTTAATCCAATTGCTTATATGCCAAATAGAGGTTTAGTAGTGTTTGGTCAAAAAACATTACATAACACAGCTTCAGCATTAGATAGAGTTAACGTAGCAAGATTAATTTGTTACTTAAGATATCAATTTGATGCATTGGCTAAACCATTCTTGTTTGAATTAAATGACAGAATGACAAGAGATCAAGTAACTGATACTTTTGAAAGATTCTTATCTGACTTATCTTCTAAGAGAGCATTATATGACTTCTTAGTTGTTTGTGATGATACTAACAACACAGCAACACGTATTGATGCAAATCAATTGTGGGTAGATGTAGCAATTCAACCAGCAAAAGCGGCTGAATTTATATACATTCCGGTTAGAATAAAGAACACAGGTGAATCTTTAAGCTACAGTTAATAGTTAAAATACACATAAAAAGGCTACTATAGAGATATAGTAGCCTTTTTTTTACCCTTTAAAGCCAAACTTTTTCACAAATTTTTCTATAATCGCATAAATACTTGTAATACAATTTAGTTTGTAAGGAGAGATTACAATGGCTACATTAAATAAATTTGGCGTTCCAATAGACGGTGCTACAGGTAGAGGTGGTATTTTACAACCTAAACTTAAATATCGTTTTAGAGTACGTTTTACAGGCTTTGGTAACCTTGGTGCTAATCCTATTGATTTAACTCAACAGGTAATGAACATTACAAGACCAAAAGTAACACATGAAGAAGTGCCTATCCACGTGTATAACTCAGTAGCATACCTAATGGGTAAACACACTTGGGAACCAATCACTATTACAATTAGGGATGACATCAACAACAGTATTTCAAGATTAGTTGGTCAGCAAGTTCAAAAGCAAATGAATCACTTTGAACAAACTGGTCCAGTTAGTGGCGGTCAATACAAGTTTACTTCTAAAGTTGAGATTTTAGATGGTACTAATGATGCTGAACTAGAGCAATGGGATTTAGAAGGTTGTTTCTTACAAAACGTTGACTACTCAGATGGCGATTACGCAGTATCTGAACCTGTACAAGTTATTATGACTATGAGATATGACAATGCTATCCATAAAGGTGCTGGTGGAAGTGAGATATTCCCACAATTCCCACTATCATTCCCTGGACAGACAAATCTTTAATAGTTTAACTTTTGTATAGAGGAGAGTCACATGGCAGAGATATGTCAAACAATGGAAGCTACGAGTACTATCAACAGTAATTCGTCAGCTTCCTTTGTTCATTTAGAGCAAGGGGTTTAATTATGGGTAACGTAGTTGATAGTAGTGGTAAACCAATAAGAGACAGTAGTGGTAATTTAATTAAAACTGGCTCGTCTGATGCCGCTAAAGTATCAAAAAACAATTCAACCTCAGGTGCTGACATATTAACTCCAGAACAGAAAAAATATTTTTCTTCAATGGATACAAATCAATCTGTATTCACTGAAGCAGAAATTAATGCCGTAAGAGCAGGCGGCGATGAATCTTTAGCAAAAACAATGGAACAGCAAAACGAGGACGCAATTGCGTCACTTGGTGAAAATGCTGAAGGAGAAGCAACTGATGGTGCTGTACAAGGTCAAGGTGATAAAACACCAGGCGAAGGTAGAGCAGTAGCAGACGAAGTTGATCCTACATTAAGAGGTCCATCAAGAGCTCAAGAAAACTATTCATTAAAAGCAACACCAACAGCATTTATGTCTGGGTTACCTAGACAAAAGTTTCAATACGTTGCAACATTTAGATTTCATTCTGATGATGCATTTAATCAAGTTTTTGAAAATCAAATTGATGCTCAAGTAGAAAGAAACATGGCACCAGATCAATATAACGGTGCAGATGCCGGGTTTGCAATGAATGATACATCATCAGATGCATACAAAGAAGGTGAAAGAATTTCAAGAAATAAAGTTATTGGAGATTTGAAAAAAAGTTTAATATGGAATATTAAATCAATTGATGGTCCAAAAGTAACTATGGCAATGGATGTACTTAATCAATATAATAGAAAAAGAAACGTATATAGACGTGTAGAGTATGATCCAATTAATGTAAGATTTTATGACACTATGAATAGTGCCGCAATGAACCTTTGGAAGTACTTGTATGAACATCATGTGAAAGATGGCAGAAATAAAAGTTGGCAATATCAAGGTATTGGTAATGTTGAATCTATTGCCGCTCCATATCAAAGAACAATAGTATCTGGAAGTGACCAATGGATAAAAGATAGTAACTATGGTGTTGACATTGCTCATGGTTATGATCAAAAAGACGGTGTAATTAAAAGTTTAGATTTATATTTAATACATGGTAAAAAATTTACTTTAATAAGATATGTAAATCCAAAAGTTACAGCAATGGATCATGATAATTTTACATATGAGTCAAGTGGACCAATTGAAATGGGTATGCAGTTTGCATATGAAACAGTTTTATATGAAACATACAATCATCCATTTGATGAAATTAAAGATAGTAATGTTGATCTTAATGAATTATTTGAAACTGCAGAGATGCCAGAAACACCAGCAACAGAAGATTTTAGTAGTGTAACTAATGATGGTGAAGGTTCATTAAAAGATGATTCGTATATGACAAAAATGACAGGTGAAACAGGCATACAAGATAGTTTAAGTGCTTCATCGGCTGGCTCAGGAAGTTTTTTAGCCGGTAACGATGCAAGAGGTGATGTTGGTGCTATTAATACAAAAGGTGGTTCATCTATCTTTGGAAGTATTATGGGCGGTACACCAATTACTGATGGAATAAATGCTATTACAAGTAAAGTATATAACGGTGCTAAAAGTGTTGGATCAAGTTTTGGTACAAGTTCAACGTCAACAGGTAGTATGTTTTCTAATTGGCCAAACAGTGGTGGAAAATATAATCCAGATTCTGCAAACTATGTTAAACCTAAAAAAGGAACATTAAAAGATTCAAAAGGTAGAATAGTAAAAGACAGCAACGGAAACGCAATAAGAACAGGATAATATAATGGCACAAGATAGTACACAAATGATTGCAAGAACTGGCGGTGAAACCAAAGTTACTTCATTGTTTGGTAATTTAATGAATCAACTAACTAATTCAGAAAACACATTGTCAGTACAAGATTTAACTACTAAAATATTAAACACTTATGGCGGTGAACAAAGACAAGTTAGTCCTGCAAAATATGATTACATATATGGAATATTTCAAAAAGAAGTTGAATCAGAACAATTAGCAAAAGCATATACATTATTAGTTATTGATTCAATTAAAACTTTAAATCTAACTATTGATCAACTATTTGAAAGTACAAGTGATCCAATTAAATTTACAAATTTAGGAAATACATTATTAAATCATTATAGACCTATTACAAGTCAAATAGGAACAATTGATACAACAACTTCACAAGTACCAAATCATATTTCAAGAATGATAGCATATTAGCACATAATAAATATTGTTATGTTAGCAAAAGAATGGATATCATTAACTTCCGAGACAGAATATTATATAGACCCAGAAGAAGTAAAACTAATTCAATTTGAACCAACGAGTTATTGTAACTTTCGATGTGTGTCATGTTCTAGGACAGATGCTAAAACATTGTTACCAAAACAAATAGTTTTAGATCATCAACAACATATTCCATTAGAATTAATTGAACCAATATTTAAAGATTTAAAAAATTTAAAACGTATTAAGTTTGATGGCGATATTGGTGATTGTTTTTCTCATCCAAAATTATATGATATAGTAACAACAATAATAAAACTATTACCAAATGTTAAGATAACTTTACACACAAATTTATGTGGTGGAAGTGATGATACATTTTTAAAATTAATAAAACTTCCAACAGTAGAATTAGTTGTTGGCGTAGATGGATTAAGAGAAAAGTGCGACACATATAGACGTGGAGCATCATGGAGTATAATTGAAAAAAGATTTAAAATGATAAAAGAAGTTGCTCCTTATAAACATGGTTGGAGAATGTTAGATTTTGATTATAATAAGGATCAACAAGATGAAGCAAGGCAAATGGCTTTTGATTATAAATTTGATAGATTAGAAATAGCTCAACCATATGGTGGTAGCAATGATACTGTAAACAGAATTATTTCTGAATCTACATCACGAACTAAAAAAGGAACATTAAAAGATAAAGAAAAGTCTAAAGAAGTGTCTAAACATAAAAATACTAAAATAGACAAAACTCATGAAAAAGTAATGAGTACTGAATCTAGTTTAAAAAATTATGTTAGTGAACTAGAAAATACAGCAACAGGAAAAATACACTCTTGTCCTTGGCAAATATCTAAGTCTCTACAAGTTATGAGCGATGGGACTGTTTGGCCATGTTGTTGGAGTAGTGATATGAATAAATTTTTAGAACAATTTGGAACATCAGTTGTATCTCAAAAAAAATTTTATTTACAAAGAGATTATGAACAACAATATTACTTAACTGATTGGGTATCAAAATTAGGTAAAGATTGGGAAAAGAAAATTAGAGTGTCAGCAACAAATACAATTAAAGAGGTTATGTCGTCATCAGTATATAAAAAGTTAGATTATCTTTTAAGGCCAAATAAAGATAGATATAATTTAACTTTTTGCACTCATAGTTGTGCAAATTTTAATACTAGTGATATTGAAAAAGCTGGAAGTGATCCAGAAGGACATATTCTTTCGAGAGCACAGCAAACTACTCCTAAAGATGTTCCAGTTGATAAACAATTCTGGGCTCAAAAGAAATAAATGATTAAATTGCTTAATTTATAGTCTTTAATCCTATTTTAAGCAGGATACAGTAGGGGTTAATGGTTAAATAGTAATGTTATGCCAAGGTTTCAAAAAGGTTATTATACATTAAAAAATCCAAGTAAATATGTTGGAACAAAAACTCCAATGTATAGATCAGGATGGGAATTTTCTTTTATGAAGTTCTGTGATGAACATCCTAATATAATTGCATGGTCTAGTGAACCATTAAAAATTCCTTATCGTAATCCATTTACTGGAAAGTATACGGTGTATATTCCAGACTTTTTAGTAACATATCTTAATAGAAAAGGTAGACGTTTTAGTGAACTAATAGAAGTAAAACCAAGAGCACAAACGATTCAAGAAGCGGCCAAAACTGCAAGAGATAGAGCTACCATTGTGTTAAACAGAGCTAAATGGAAAGCGGCTGGAGAATGGAGTAAACGTAAAGGAATACGTTTCCGTATATTAAATGAAGATTCTATATATAAAATGAAGCCAAAAGGTAGATAAATAATATACGTAGTTAATAGGTGATATATAAATGACAAAAAAATTAGAAAAAGAGTTTGATTTACCGCCAATGGAAGAGGTAATTGAAAAAGCCAAGGAGAAAGCCAATGAGCAAAAAACTATCAGCGAAGCAGAAGAAAAGAAAATTGAAAGTGGACAGGAAGAAGTTCAGCAGGAAGTTAGTGAGCAAAGCGAAAGCGAAAGCGGAGAGAGTAGCAAAAGCAATCCACAGTCTATCATAAAAGCACTATCAACAGCAGAAAAAATTGATAGAGCATTACCACAAGTAACAGGTTTAGATTCAGAAGATATAGATATGGACACATATTCACAAGAAGCAATGAAATCATATAAAGATTTAATGGATTTAGGTATGAATGTAGAAGTACGTCATTCTGGTAAATTATTTGAAGTTGCTTCTAGTATGCTTAAAAATGCTGTAGAAGCCAAAAATGCAAAATTAGAGAAAAAATTGCGTATGGTTGAGCTACAGTTAAAGAAACAACGTATTGATCAAATGACTGGAAATGACTCAAATTCAGCAGATATTGTTGAAGGAGAGGGCTATATTGTTGGTGAAAGAAACCAACTTTTAAAGCAAATTATAGACAAAGTTCAAGATAATACGGATAACGATAAAAAAGATAAATAAAACTATAGGATATTATATTATGAAAACGTTTAAAGACTATCTTGCAGAAGCAGTAAAAGAGTACACTTTTAAAGTAAAAATAGCTGGTGTGCTAGAAGATGACCATTTAAGTGCAATGGAACAAGCATTGTCAAAATACAATGTTGTAAAAATGTCGTCACCTAAAAAAACTATTATGCAAGAACATCCACTAGATTTTCCAGCAAACATAACTAATACAGAAGTTACAATTGTTGAAGTAACAACAAGTATGCCTGTGTCATACCAAACAGTATCAAGACATTTATCAGACTATATGGGTTTACCATATGAGTCAGTAGTTGTACAATCAGATAGCGATCCTTTGTATCAAGAACAAGAAAGAGAAATTGCTAAAGCAAAAGCTAAACCAGAAGATTATGCACCAGTTATGGGACAACCATATGATAAGAAAGAAGAAGCAGATATTAAAGATGTGGTACACAGCGAAGAGTCTAAAAAAAGTTTTCTAGCTAAATTAGAAAAAGCAAGTAAAGAACGTGCAAACGTTGAAGTTGTAACAGGTTTAACTGAAAGCAAAGAAACAGATAAACCTAAAGTTAAACTTACAAGTTACATTGCGAAAGGGAAAAAATAATGTCAGACAAAATTAATGAAGATAACGGTTTATCAAGATTATTAACACTAGCTGGTATTAAGCCTACGCTAATCATTATGCCAACTAACTCAGTTGAAGCAACAGATGAAGAAGCAACAGATGAAGAAGCTGAAGCAGAAATGCAACATTCAGATGCAAGAGTTATTGACACTGATATTGTAACTCCATCTAAAAAAGCACAACGCAAGTTAAGATTTGTTCCTGCAAGATCAGGTGATAATCCAATTGATGAAGATGTAGTTGAAGCGAAAGCTACAGAGCTACAAGGCGAGTATACAAAGTTTAAAGCGGAATAATTGTTATGGCTACACTAGGAGCCACAATTTTTCTTTTTTTACTTTTCAAACATTGTATTATTGATCTTTACTTACAAAGTTTAATTCATTTTAAAACAAGAAAATCAAATTACCTTTCATTGTCGGCACAGTTTCATTATGCTGAACATGGCATTGGTACTTTTTTTGTTTTATGTTTTTTTATTCCATGGCCAATGGCATTCTTTTTTGGTATAGTAGATTATCTAGCACATTGGCATATTGATTTTTGTAAATCATCAACACAAAAACGTTTAGGTATAGTTGCACCGAGTAAAGGATATTGGTTTTTATCTTCAATTGATCAAGCAGGTCATTACTTAACATATTATCTAATTGTATTACTAATTTCATAAAACAGTTAAATATTTTTATGATACTGTTTCCTGAAAGAGTAACTACGCTCAAAATATATTATTGGATGCCAGATTATGAAAACATCATACAACTATTCATGTGGCAGTTTGATGATATCCCACCTGAATTTAGAAAAGCTCATAAATTTTTAAATCATTGGCATGATAATATTGATGCTGTAATTTCTGAAGTATTTTTAGCACATTCAGGAAATTATAAACAAGTTGAATTCAATCCTGTAGATGATATTTTTAATATTCATTAAGTACGCATTTAATTAGCATAAATACAAGTATGGCACGTAGTAAAGTATTAGAAGGCAATCTTGTCAAAAAGGCATACGCCAAAACCAAATATACAGCAAAACAAATAAGAGAATTAAAAAGTTGTGCTGATTTAGAAAATGGTTATATGTATTGGATGAAAAAGTATATGTGGATACAACATCCAACAAAAGGTCGTATGAAATTTAAACCTTATCCTTTTCAAGAAGAATTATTAGAAGCATACAATGGTTATAGATTTAGTATTGCCATGTGTGCAAGGCAAACAGGTAAAACAACCTGTGCGGCAGGATACCTATTATGGTATGCAATGTTTCATCCAGATACATTAATATTAATTGCGGCACACAAATATCAAGGTGCACAAGATATTATGCAACGTGTAAGATTTGCATATGAAGAATGTCCAGATTATATTAGGTGTGGAGTAACAAGTTATAATAAAGGGTCAATGGATTTTGATAATGGGTCAAGAATTATAGCACAAACAACCACAGAAACAACAGGACGTGGTATGTCTATATCAATGATATATATGGATGAGTTTGCGTTCGTTGAACCACAAAACAAAGCAAAAGAATTTTGGACTTCATTATCTCCAACATTGTCAACAGGTGGTAAATGTGTAATTACATCTACACCAAATAATGATGATGATTTATTTGCACAACTTTGGCGTGGTGCTAATAAGTTACAAGACGAATATGGAAATCCAGCAGAAGTAGGGCTTAATGGTTTTAGACCAACTTTTGTCCACTGGAGTCAACATCCAGAACGTGATGAAGTTTGGGCTAAAGAAGAAAGACAACGTATTGGTGAAGAAAGATTTAGACGTGAGCATGAATGTGAATTTATCGCATTTGATGAAACACTTATTGATGGATTAAAATTAATTACACTACAAGGTACACAGCCTATGGTAAAACACGGTCAAGTACGTTGGTATGATAAAATTAAAAAAGGTAGTACTTATGTTATAGGATTAGATCCTTGTTTAGGTACAGGTGGCGACTTTGCCGCAATACAAGTTTTTAGTTTACCAGATTTTAAACAAGTTGCAGAATGGCAACATAACAAAACTCCAATCCAGGGACAAGTTAGAATAATGCATAGCATACTAAAAGAAATAGATCAACAGTTACGTGAGCTAGGTACACCTAATCCAGAAATATATTGGACTGTAGAAAATAATACACTTGGTGAAGCGGCAATCGTAACTATTGATGAAATGGGCGAAGATAAATTTCCTGGATTCTTTTTACATGAACCACGTAAAGGTGGTCAACAACGTAGACAAGTGCGTAAAGGTTATAACACAACAAACAAATCAAAAGTTACTGCTTGTACAAAATTAAAAGCATGGGTAGAGACAGATAGAATTACATTATCATCTAAACCATTAATAAGAGAATTAAAAGTTTATGTTGCTAAAGGAAATAGTTTTTCTGCTAAATCAGGTGAGCATGATGATTTAGTAGCCGCATTATTATTAGTAATACGTATGACTGATTTCCTAACAAGATATGACGCAACAATGGAAGAGTCATTAGGTGCAACACTTGATGATAATGATGACGATTATAGAGACCCAATGCCAATATCGATTGGATAAAAATGTTTAGTTTAGATACGTTAAAAAATACAAAGGTTGAAAAAGATCCATGGGATCATATTATAATTGAAAATTATATTAGTACTGAAAATGCAATTACATTAAGTAAAAAATTGCAAAGTAATTTTGATTGGAAACATGATGAACATCCTGATATGAAAGGCTTTGTTAAAGTTGCACATAACATAGAAAACTTTGAATATTTTAATAGTGAAAATTTTTGTAAAGTAATTGTAGAAAAATTTGAACATATATTACCAATTAACTATCTAGCAACTCAAACAAATACGTGGCATACACAAGGAGCAAGTTTACCAGCACATACAGATATGCATTGTCTTCCTAACACTAATAAAAAAATGAACACAGATTATAGAAATTGTTTAACTTGGCAATTATACTTGCCTGATACTGATCAATATCCACAAAGTGGTGTTTGGTTACATGGTGGATGGGATGATGATATAAATGGATGGGAAAAAATAAAGCAAATTCCTTGTTATCCTGGAACATTTTTTGCTTATATAAATACCAATAAAAGTTACCACTCTGTTCCTGAGCAAAATACCCAGTTTAATAGGGTAAGTCACATGGGAAGAATATATTGGTAATTAAAGGATAAATATTAGTATGGCAGTAAATTTTGACATAGTTTCAGATAAAGTTTTTAAAGTTATCAAAGGTAGTGGGCATGATGTAAAAATGTATGACTCAACTACTGGTGATGAAACTGTAGATCCATCAAAATCACGTTATTTTTATGTAAAAAACCCAAATTATATGGTTAATATTGACGATGAAACTGGCGAAATTAAGTTTCACGAGGGTACTAACGATAATGTGGCTACAAATTTAAAAAGTATTATAAATAACATAAAGCATTTAGCAAAAGGTTATATGCTTGATTTTGACCATAGGCAGTTTGGTAAAGAATTAAAGCCAAAAAATTATGCTTGGAAGGTTGAACAGAATAAAGGTACACAAATGGCAGACGTTACAACAGAAGGATATACACCGTTACAAGGGTCAACAAAAACAAGTGAACAAAAACTTGAGGGTGTAAAAGTGATCGTAAGACACAATAAAGCAGTTGACGAAACTAGCAGAGGTGCTAGATCAAGAAATATTCAAGGTATTTTTATTGAAACTTCAGAAGGTGAAAGATTTAAATATCCACACATTCATTTAAATGGTGCTAGAGCAATGGCAAGACACGTACACGCAGGTGGTAAACCACATGACGAAGTAGGTGAAGCAATTGTTGAGTTATCAGGAACATTAGCAAAATTAAAAGAAGTTACAAAATATGCAAGACGTTTTAGCCAAGTACAAGAACAAGCGGCAGATATTTTACCGTTAGTAGATAACAAAATTATTAATGTAAAATCACAAATTCATAAATTAACAACAGCAGGTGGTTATACAGATTTTGTTGAAAGTTATAAAAAAGCTGAAGCATCAGATTACAGCATTGAAGCATTAGAAGATTTAAAAAACAAATTTACAGTTACTAAATTTGATGAAAAAATTAGTGACGTACTTCCATTATTACAATCAATTATGGATGAAGCAAAAGCAGAGCAAGACAATTCAACAGACGCAATGATGCAAAGAATTTCACAAAAATTACAATCAGGTGAACCAGTTGAATTATTATCTCCTGCAAAAACAGATTATGATCCAGAACAAGTTGGTGCATTTAAAGATAACGCAAGTGCAATATCTTTTAAACTAGCAGACATGGCAGGCAAAATTAAAGACGATGAAATGAGTGTTTTCCTTTCAAGACTTTCTGATAAAGTTGGTCATATGCATAGAAGCAAATATGAACCAAGACCAACAAGACAAGAAATGGATTTAGCAAAACAAATTATTGCTATGTCAAAAATGAAAGATGTTACACCAAATGAAGAAACTGTTCCAAATGTAGTTGACGAAATAGAAGAAGCAGTAAAAGATTTTGGTACAGACGATTCATTTGCAGAAGGTGAACCAGCAGTAAAAAAAGATGGTTCAGTAGATAGAGCATTTAAAAATGTAATGTCTTACATTGGTAAAGATGTAAACAGACAATTAAGTTACGATAAATGGTTAAAACAAGTTAAAGGCATCGAAAGAGGTGCATTAGGAATTAGTGGTGACCAACACGTTAAGTTTTCAAAAGAATGGAAAGCATACAGAGGTATGCAAGAAGAGCCAATGACTCAAGCAGATTTAGATTCAGAAAGATTTGCAGATTTACATGATTATGAAGAATACAAAGATGCAGTAATGAGTGATATTCAAGATCCTAAAAGTTTATACGCAGGAAAATCAAAAGAAGAAATTATTGCAATGTTAAGAAAAGAAGCTGACGGAATTGGTTATGCTGATGTATCAGATGGCGACAGACATCCATCAGAGCCAAGTTGGTTAAATGCTATTGCTGACGAACTAGCAAATGAAAAAACTGAAGACACTACAGAAGCAAGTGGACATGAAGGACAATCAGAAGCACACGCACACCAAGTATCATTAGATGGTGATTGGGATCAAGATAGAGGCATAAGCGATAAAGATTGTGGTGACATTGAACTTGCATTGATGAAAGCTGGAATCAAATCACAATGCGAGCCAGACGAAGCAAGACAGGGTGGCGTAGTTATTCATACAATGGCAGATAGAGATGCTACTGTTGACGCTTTAGATAAAGCCGGTTTCAATTTAAATGAAACTTCTGAAGAAACAGAAACTCCAGAAGATATTAAAAGAATTAAAGATCTAGCAGGTCTTTAATATACATCCTCCCATAAAGAACCTAAGGCCAAAAGCTATGGTTCTTTTTCTTCAAAAAACCACTTGACAAAACCAAAAAGAATAAATATAATAGTAGATAATGTTAAATAGAACATTATTTAATTTAGGCAAACATAGGCTAACATAGGCTAATATAGGAGAAAACATTATGGCAACACTAGCACAAATTAGAGCAAAACTTCAAGAACAAGAAGTAAAACGTTCACCAAATAGTTCAGGAGGCGACAACGCAATTTATCCGTTCTGGAATATTCCTGAAGGCACAACAGCAACACTAAGATTTTTAGCAGACAAAGATCCAAACAATACTTTCTTTTGGGTTGAAAGACAAATGATCAAATTACCATTTGCTGGTATTAAAGGTCAGTCAGAAGCTAAACCAACTATTGTACAAGTTCCTTGTATGGAGATGTGGGGAGAACCATGTCCAGTATTAAGTGAAATTCGTCCATGGTTTAAAGATCCACAATTGGAAGATATGGGTAGAAAATATTGGAAAAAAAGAAGTTACATTTTCCAAGGTTTCGTTGTAAACTCTCCATTAGATGAAGATACAACTCCAGAAAATCCAATTAGACGTTTTGTAATTAATCCGTCTATCTTTAACATTATTAGATCAGCATTGATGAATCCAGAAATGGAAGATCTTCCAACTGATTTAGATAAAGGTAGAGAGTTTAAATTAACTAAAACAACTAAAGGTGGTTATGCTGATTATTCAACATCATCTTGGTCTTTCAAAGAAAGAGCATTACAAGATAGTGAACGTCAAGCAGTTAACACTAATGGATTATACAATCTTGGTGATTATCTTCCTAAGAAACCTTCTGCGGAAGATGTTAAAATTATCGCAGAAATGTTTAAAGCATCTGTAGATGGTGAATTATATGATGAAAGTAGATTTGGTCAACATTATAGACCAAATGGAATGGCATCATCACCAAAAACTACAAGTACAACAACTACAACAACGGCGCCAGCGGCACCAGTTGTTGAAACAGCACCAGTGGCTCCAGTAGCACCTGCGGCACCAGTTGTTGAAACTGCAACTGCACCAGTGGCACAGCCAGAAGTGGCAACTGCAACTGCAACAGCAACAGATGGTTCTAAAGCATCAGCTGAAGATATTTTAGCAATGATTAGATCAAGACAAAACAAATAAATCAAAATGTATAGTGCATAGGCAACTATGCACTATATTAACAAGGAGAAATTTATGGTAAGACCATTTGACGTTAGTAAGTTTAGAAAGTCAGTAACTAAAAGCATTGGTGGAATTTCTGTTGGCTTTGAATCTGATCCAGTTGATTGGGTAGACACAGGAAACTACTGTCTAAACTATTTGATTAGTGGAGATTTTAATAAAGGAATACCACTAGGTAGAGTAACAATGTTAGCAGGAGAATCAGGTTCTGGTAAGAGTTTGATTGCATCTGGTAATATTATTAAAAATGCACAGAAGCAAGGAATATTTTGTATTGTATTTGATTCTGAAAATGCATTAGATGAAAGTTGGCTACAAGCATTGGAAGTTGATACATCACCAGATAAGTTAATGCGTATTAATGTTGCAATGATTGATGATGTAGCAAAAACAATATCAGATTTTGTAACAACATATAGAGCAGACTATGGATCTTTAGATGTAAGTGAAAGACCAAAAGTTATGTTTGTTATAGATTCATTAGGTATGTTACTAACACCAACAGACAGAGATCAATTTATGAAGGGTGATATGAAAGGTGATATGGGTAGAAAACCTAAAGCCTTAACAGCACTTGTAAGAAATTGTGTTAATATGTTTGCAGAGTTAAACATTGGATTAGTAGCAACTAACCACACATACGCATCACAAGATATGTTTGATCCAGATGATAAAATATCAGGTGGACAAGGATTTGTATATGCAAGTTCAATTGTGATCGCAATGAAAAAACTAAAACTTAAAGAAGATGAAGCAGGTAATAAAATATCAAATGTTACTGGAATTAGATCTGCTGTTAAGGTTATGAAAACTAGATTTGCAAAACCTTTTGAAGCAGTACAAGTTAAAATTCCATATGAATCAGGAATGGATCCATATAGTGGACTTGTTGATTTATGTGAGAAAAAAGGTTTACTTGTTAAAGACGGCAATAGATTAAAGTATGTTGACCGTTTAGGTAAAGAACATAAACACTATAGAAAAGATTGGACAGGTGAAACTCTTGATATGGTTATGGCTGAATGGAATGCACATGAAGTTGAAGCACAAGAACCTGCTGAGGCGGAGGCGTAATGACAGAAGAAATTCAAGTACTAATTGAAGCATGGAATAAATTAAAAAATTATGTTCCAGCAAAAGATAGACTTGATGCGGCAGTTGCCTATGTCAATATTATTGACGAGTATGGGGCAGATGAACAAGATTGGAGAGAAGTTTTTTCTTCATCTAGTCATTTACATGAAGCATATAATGAAGTCTTTGGAGAAATGGAAGAAGATGATCCATATAGCGAAGATGAAAATGAGGATTATTAATGATTAACTGGTATGGTTTAGTTTCAAAAGATTTAGGTAAGTTACCTGAATGTATTGATTACTATATGAAACAATTAGACGAGGCTAGAGTAGAAGCAGGGTTAGTAGGAAACATCGAACGTAATGCTTCACATATACCTGGTGTAGTTGAGCATAGGTTTAATCAATTGCAAGAAATTGAAGCAATACTAGAACATCTTAATATAGAATTACGTAAGACAAGAGCAAGACATTATAAAAAGTTCTTAGAAGCATATCAACGAGCTTTAACATCAAGAGATGCTGAAAAATATATTGATGGAGAAGACGAAGTTGTTGTTATGAGTCAACTTATTAATGAATTCGCTCTTGTACGTAATAAGTATCTTGGCTTGTTAAAAGCAATTGATGCCAAGCAATTTCAAATCAACAACATTGTTAAATTAAGGGTAGCAGGATTAGATGACGCAGAACTCTACAGTAAAAACACAAGATAGTGGTTGGAAAAATCACGAAGACGATCCTATGGAACAAATGCGTAGGTCACTTTTAGCCAAAGAAGATATTATACAAGGCCTTAAAAGACAAATAAAAGAAGAAGTAAAAGAAAAGTATTCTTTATATCATAGAATTATGGAATTGAATACTGAAATTGAAAAACTTAAGAGTAGTCTTTAAGTGGACCACCATAGTGTACTGAACGTACTTTCTTACCTCTTAAAGATTTACCTTTGAACTTTTTATCAGTTTCTCTAGCACGATGACCTTGTGCTTTACAACTAGATTCATCAGAAGCACCCAATTTTTTGTTACTTCTGCATACAGAACTAGGAACTGGCCCCTTCCATTCTCCGATAATATCAATAAGTTTCATACTTTTATTTATGCTAAAAACTATTGACAAAACTTATAAATATGCTATAGTATACTATGAGATTTATTAAAGTATTGCTTATAATTTCAGTGTTATTATTACCAACAACAACAAGTGGTAATGATATTAAACAGATTGATGCATTTACAGTACAAAATAATGAAGATTTTGTTCTAAAAATATTTTCATGTGTTAAGATGCTGTATGCAGAACACCCAAACACGTATCCTTTAGAAAAACAAATACCATTTGATTTAATTGTTGCGATGGCGGCATATGAAAGTGCATGGGGAACAAGTAGATTTGCAGTTGAAGGAAATAATTTATTTGGAATTAGAACATGGGATCCATTAATTCCTCAAATGAAAGCAAAGCAAAGGCCAAATGCTGATTGGGGAGTTCGAAAATATGAAACATATTGTACTTGTATAGTTGATTATATTCAAATTTTAAATAATCATCCTGCATATGAAGAATTTAGAAAGCAGAGAAGTTTAGAATTAAACAGATACGGTTATACAAATGCTTCTATATTAGCACAATTTTTAGTTGCCTGGTCAGAACTTGGAGAACAATACACTTCTAGATTAAAACAAATTATTCTTTTAATTCATAAGCAAGGCTATTATCAAGGTTTACCTGTAGATAATAAAGGCCAGATTATAAATTAAGTTGCATTTCAACAACAAATAAGTTATTATATAGATATGTCTAAGATTACAAAATTAATTATTAAAGATGAAGTGAATGTCAGATTTGAAGGCCTGGATGTTATTACTAGACGTAAAATTTCTGATAAACTAAAATACTTTTTACCATATGCATATCATTTACCAGCATATAAGTTAGGTAGATGGGATGGTAATATTCGTTTTTGTGATATTGGAGGAAGAACATATTTAAATTTGCTTGATAAAGTGTTACCAATTATTGAAGAACAAGATTATGAAGTTGATATTGAAGATAATAGAACACCACATGATTTTCAGTTTCAATTAATTGACGAAAGTTTACATTTTGATAAAACTTGGGGACCAAAACATCCACTGGCTGGACAGCCAATTGTTTTAAGAGATTATCAAGTAGAAACAATTAATAAATTTTTAGAACAACCACAATGTTTGCAAGAAATTGCAACTGGGGCAGGTAAAACACTTATAACAGCAACACTATCTCAATTGGTTCAACCATATGGTAGGTCAATTGTTATTGTTCCAAATAAATCATTAGTATCACAAACAGAAAGTGATTACAAAACACTTGGATTAGATGTTGGTGTATATTATGGTGAGCGAAAAGAGTTTGATAAAAAGCATACAATTTGTACTTGGCAAAGTCTTAATGTTATGTTTAAAAAAACTAAAAAGTTTGAAGCAGAAGTAAACATAGGTGACTTTTTGCAAGACGTGGTATGCATTATGGTAGATGAAGTACATCAGGCTAAAGCAGACGTGCTTAAAACACTATTAACGGGTCCATTTGCTAACGTTCCTATACGTTGGGGACTTACAGGTACTATTCCAAAAGAAGATTATGAGATGGCATCATTACAAGCAAGTCTAGGAGAAGTTATTAATAAATTGTCAGCAAGTGAATTGCAAGACAAAGGAGTACTTGCACAATGCCATGTAAACATTATACAGACACAAGATACTCAAGCATTTAGTAATTATGCAAATGAGCAAACACATTTAGTAACTAATCCACAAAGATTAGAGTTTATATCAGATTTAATTGATAAAATTAGAGCAGAAGGAAATACTTTAATACTTGTTGATAGAATTAAGTCTGGACAATTGTTGGAAGAACTAATAGTAGGGTCAGTTTTTGTTCAAGGTAGAACAAAAATGGAAGATAGAGAAGAAGAATACGATAGTATTGCAACAGAACAACATAAAGTTATTATTGCTACCTATGGTGTAGCGGCAGTAGGTATTAATTTACCAAGAATATTTAATTTGGTATTATTAGAACCAGGAAAATCTTTTGTAAGAGTTATACAATCAATAGGTAGAGGTATACGTAAAGCAGAAGATAAAGATCATGTAGAAATATGGGATATAACGTCAACGTGTAAATTTTCAAAACGGCATTTGACTACTAGAAAGAAATTTTATAAAGAAGCAAACTATCCTTTTACAATAGAAAAGGCAACAATATGAACATATTAACAGTTGAAAACGTAACATATGATTTAAATGCAGTACCAAATGAAGTTGATGACTTACAATACTGTGTTTTAGATTGTACAAATCCAAAAGCATTAGATTATTTTTATATTCCATTAATATTTTTAGAATCATTTAACGCACCAGCAGTAATTCTTGATATTGGTGGACAACAAATTGAAATGCCAATGGATTGGAGTATAATGGTTGGTGAAAAAGAGCTTGGTATTTGTGAAATGGTTCCACTTACAAGTTTAAATGATAGAGGATTTGAAGCATTTGTACATAATCCATTTTCAGGCTATACACACGAGTTTAAAGAAGTTAAAATAGTAAATGTATTTCAAGAAGTAAAATGGTATTTTCCAAAACTTAAGAATGGTCACGTATTAACAATGCCAGTAAAAGCAGGAAATAAGCCAAGTTGCGTATTTTTTGCAAAAGAATTAAACCAAATACCAGATCAAATTCAAGTAGGAGACTTGCTATAATGTCAGATAAGAAAATTAACCTAAATCAAATGTTATATAACATTGATATGGCTAATTCTAAGTGGTATGGAACTTTAGATAGTGAAGAAAAGAAAACTTTTTCACCATATACAGCAATGAGATTTGCAAGTAATGTGCAAGGACAAAAAGCATTTAAAGAACATTATATTTTGGCTGTAAATGATTTTGCTAATAAACAATTTGGATTAACACAAAAGCATGAAGGTGATTCAATGTTATTTTGGAAGTTGTTATCATTAGTAGGTATTAAAAAGAAAATGTTTCATCCATGGGTAAAAGCACCAAAAGGCAAAGGTAAAAAAACTGCAATAGATAGATTATTAACAGAATGCTACCCAATAGCAAAACGTGATGAAATTGAAGTGTTAAAATTAGTTAATGATACAACAAGTTTAAAAAAATTAGCACAGCAACAAGGTTGGACAGATAAAGAAATTAAAGAGCTTGGTAAAAAATAATGTTTGAATGCAAGTATTGTAATGCAAAATTCACAAGAGAATCAACATTGGCAGTTCATATGTGTGAACCAAAAAGAAGATACCAACAAAAAGATGAAAGATTTGTGCAATTAGCATTTAGAGCCTATCAACATTTTTATAAACAGACAATGACACAGGCAGTAAATGAAAGAACGTATGATGATTTTGCAAAAAGTCGTTATTATACAGCATTTACAAAATTTGGAAGGTATCTTGTTGACGTAAATGTTATTGATCCAACTGATTATGTAAATTATTTGATAAAAAATACAGTTAATATTGATAAATGGCATTTGGATTCAGTATATGAAACTTATGTAAAAGTACATAGTAGAAAAGAAGAGGCCAGAAACGCAATAGAACGTGGAATATTAATAATGAAACGTTGGGAAGATGAAACTGGAAAACCATTTCATTTATTTTTAGAACATATAACACCAAATAGAGCAGTACATTGTATTAGATGTGGAAAAATTTCACCTTGGATCTTGTATAATTCCAAAAGTGGTGTTAAACTATTACAATCACTTAATGCAGAGCAAGTTGCATTAGTAAATGAATACATTGATCCAGACTTTTGGACTGCAAAATTTCAAATGGCAAGTCAAGATGTTAGGTTTGTAGAAAATGTATTAGAAAAGGCAGGCATATGACAGATGAAAAACTACACGGAACGCCAGAGATAGTGGCAAACATTGCACAAGAAAGTGATAACCAAGCAGTAAAAGAAAAATGGGAAGAACTTAATACATTAGTTCATTTAGTTCATAAAGATAAAGTAATAAAAAAACAAGCTGAAGCAACCAACTTGTCAAAAACATGGGAAGAAATAGATCACAGAATGAGATTAGTTAAAAATGCAACAAGAGGAACAGGCTTAGATCTTGATACAGATGATTTAGATAATTGGGCTCCTGGAGTATCATATTCATTTACAAATGATGATGGTACAATGGGTAGTGTAGGACATGGAACACTTTCATCAGACAGTTTTCAATTAGACTTACCTATTGATAATGACGATGAAAAAGCCAAACAACAGAAAGATCCAAAACATAATCAATGGTAAACATAGCAAAAACAGATATTGATATTGATGTAAAAGACAGAGATGTTTTATTAGAAAAATTAAAACATACACCTGCTAGTATTATACAAAATGGTGAAATTAAAAAACATAATACTGGTGTTTACTTTACAGACATACCAACACATCCGTTTACTAATTCTGCAAATATAGATTATAAAGAAGCAGAAGATAGAGGTTATTTTAAATTAGATATTCTTAATGTTGGTGTATATGATAAAGTTAAAAATGAAAAACATTTGCAAGAGTTAATTGATCAAGAACCTGATTGGAGTTTGTTAAAACATAAAGAAATAGTAGAACAATTGTTTCATATACATAATCATTTTGATATTATTAATAAACTAAAGCCAAAATCAGTTGAAGAATTAGCGGCAGTATTGGCAATTATACGTCCAGCAAAAAGGCATTTACTTAATGAAAGTTGGAATAATATTAACGAAAATGTTTGGAAAAAACCAACAGATGATTCTTATTATTTTAAGAAAAGTCATGCTGTAGGTTATGCTTTGGCAATATGTGTACAATTAAATGTACTATCTAATCTTATTGTTTAATTATCAGTCTTTTTAACTAATTGAATTTGACGTCTTTTAATACGTTTCCTAATAATATTGTTTAAACTAGTAACTGGACCAAATACTAATTTTACATCTTTTGTCGTAAAGGTTTTTAAACAATTTTGAAACTTACTAAAATCACCTGCTAAAAATATATTGATAGGTATTACTCTATTTGATTCCCACCACCATGTATCGCCTAAACGTAAAAATTCACGTTTTTGATCTTCATTATCTATAATATCATATACATACATACTGGTTACAAAATCATCTTGATTTTGCATAATACCAACATATTCAGTAGTACCATGTTTTATACATGATAAAAAGGGAAATTTGTCTGTAAGTTCGTTGTAATCCATCACTCTATTATACTTGCTTTAATTCTATTTAGCAACATAAATATACATATAATTTGAGGGAAGATTTGTAATATGTCAATAAGTGTATATGTGTATAATAATACCCACACAGTGATAGTAAATACAAGTGCAAATCAAGGTAATGTAACTATGTATGATAAAACTATAAAATTGTATCAAGGTATTGATAATACAGTAAAGTTTGAATTAAAAGACAGCGATAGAGCTCCTGTTGATTTAACTAATATGACTGTAACAATTAATATTATTGATAGTAATAGTAAAGAAACGTCAATTTCAAGACCATTAACAATAACAAGTGCAACAAAAGGACAAGCGTCATTAAGTTTAACAAGTGCTGATTTATATAATATAGCAGATGGCTTATATAATTACAGTTTATACACTACAAATAATAATAGTGAGCAACAAATTGTGTTTACAGATTTAAATCGTGCCGCAGTTGGAACAGTTGAAATTATTGAAGGTGTTATGCCAAACCCAGCAGAAACTTTGACTATGGAATGGAATCCAGGAACTAATGATGGAACTTGGTATTATTCAAATGCAGTAGCAGGTGCATCTGAACGTAATTTAACTTCAAGCAATCATACTATTGCAGTTTATACATCATCATTTGTTGGTAAGTTTAAAATGCAAGGTTGTTTAACAGATACAGCGAGTAATGATAATAATGATTGGTTTGATATACCATTAACAAGTGGTACAACTGAAGTATCATTAACATCTTCAGATTCATTAGCACCTTATAGATTTATAAGTCAAGCAAAATGGGTTAGAACAGCATATGATCCAGATCCATCTAACTCAGGAACATTTACTAAAGTATTATTAAGGAATTAGTAATGGTTTCAAGACCAGTTTTAAAAATTGAAGAAATCCAAAGAAATGATTTCGAAAGAATTATTCACGCGACAAATTCAGATGATAATTTTAGTTGCTATATTGCTGTTCATTCAACTAAAGTTGGTCCGGCTTTTGGTGGAGTAAGATTTTGGAAATATCGTGATCCAAAAACACCAATACGTGATGTTTTAAATTTATCAAAAGCAATGACTGAAAAATGTGCTGTAGCAGGAATTCAACTTGGCGGCGGCAAAGCAGTTATTGAAGGTGTACTACATAGAGAAACAGGTAATTTAGGAGTAGAACCAAAACGTATTATAGGCTGGCTTGGCGAAGCAATTAATTATCTTAAAGGTGATTACTATGCAGGATTAGATGTTGGCTTTGATTATACTATGCTACAAAATTTAAGAAACTTTACTGATTACACAGCAACATATTCAGATCCAGATGTTGGTAGTTCGTGTACAGCATATGGTGTTTACCATGCAATGAAAGCCGCGGCAGAACATAAATTTGGTTCAGATTCTTTAGAAGGTTTGAAGATTGGTATTAAAGGATTAGGTAAAGTAGGTTTTCAATTAGCAAATTATTTAAATGAAGAAAAAGCAGAATTAGTTTTTTCTGAAATAGATCCATTAAAAATAAAACAATTTAGAGATTTTAGTAAATGGAAGTTTAAAGTAGTACCAACATATAATTTACACAAAGAAGAACTTGATATATATTCTCCATGTGCATTAGGTAATGATATAAAATTAAGTATGGTAAAAGATATGAATTGTAAAATTATTTGTGGAGCGGCAAATAATCAAATTGATTTAGTTGATCCTGATAGAACAGTAGAAGAATTAACTAAAAAAAATATATTATATATACCTGATAGTTTGGCCAACGTTGGTGGAGTATTTCGTTCTGCAGGAACAATATTAAAGTCAAGAGATGAATCAGAATCATTCCAATTAATAACTACTATACATCCAAGAACATTAAAAATATTAAAATATGCTGAAAATTACAAAGTAACACCATATGAAATTTGCAAAGAAATGGGCAAGGCTATGTCAGGTGAAGGTCAAAATAGATTTAAACTTGATGTTGGTGGCCTAGGTGATGTAAAAGCTGGTAATAATACTTTCACAATCTAATTGACTTTTTGTTAGTTTTGTTATAATATATAAGCATGAATCTTCAAAATACAATACTAACACATTTAAGTGGTAAAAGAAAAAAGACACCAAGTGGATGGACAACAGTAAATTGTCCAATGTGTATAACAAATGGCCAAGCAAGGCCAGACACACGTTCAAGAGGTGGATTTAGATTTATTGAAGGAATGGTATATCATTGTTTTAATTGTGGCTTTAGTACGAGCTATAAGCCAGGAAGATTATTTGGTAAAAAGTTAGTAGGTCTTTTGAGAGGCATTGGTCTTCCAGACAGTGAAGTTAAAAAACTTCAGTTGTTAGCAATACGAGAAAAAGAAAATTTTAAAGACGAAATAGAAAAACCAAAACCAAAAATTAGTTGGCGCGAAGTACAACTACCAAAAGGTTCTAAACCGTTAGTTGAAATTATTAAAAATGATAATCCACCAGATGATGCTGTTTGGGTATACAAACATATTATTGATAGGGGACTTGATCATTATAATGATTTTTATTGGTGTAATGATACGTATTTAGATTTAAATAGAAGGTTTATTGTACCATTTTATTACAATGGAAACACAGTTGGTTATACATCAAGAATAATTGATAATAATCCAGATAAGCCAAAATATTTTACAAACTCACAACCAAATTATATGTACAATTTAGATGTGTTAAGTAAAAAAAGAAAATATTTAATTGTTGTAGAAGGTGTGCTTGATGCATTAAGTATAGATGGATTAGCAGTACTACATAATAAACTTAATCAACAACAAATAGATATTATAAATGAATTTGAAGGTGAAATTATAGTTTGTCCTGATAGAGATAGAGCAGGTACAACACTAATTGATCAAGCAGTTGAAAATGGATGGGCAGTAAGTTTTCCACCATGGCATGAAAGTATAAAAGATTGTGCTGACGCTGTTAAAAGTTATGGCCAATTATTTACTATAAAAAGCATCATTGAAAACAGAGTAAATAATAAAGTAAAAATTAACGTACTAAGAAAGATCGCATAGGAGAAAAATAATAATGGCTGATTTAGATAGAAAGAAAAAAGACGATAAAGCAAAAGGACCAGGACCTGCCGGACAACCACTTGCACCAGGTATGATGATGTGGGAAGCAGGTATTATGTATTTTGCTGACGGGTTTGATGCAAAAACAACGACACCGGTTATTAATACAATTATTGAAAAAAATTTAATGCCAAACTCACAAAGACCAAACCAGTTAACATTAGTGATTAATTCACCTGGTGGGCAAGTACATTCAGCATTTGCATTAATTGACACAATGAAAGGATCTGCTATTCCTGTAAAAACTGTAGGGCTTGGTATGATTGCATCATGTGGACTATTAACATTTATGGCAGGTACAAAAGGTCGTAGAGTTCTTACACCAAATACATCAATACTATCACACCAATACAGTTGGGGATCAGGTGGTAAGGAACACGAACTATTTGCAAGAGTTAGAGAATTTGAATTAAGTACAGAAAGAATGCTTAATCATTATATGAAATGTACTGGTTTAAATGAAAAGAAAGTTAGAGATATTTTACTACCACCTGAAGATAGATGGTTAAGTGCTAAAGAGGCAGTAAGATACGGTATAGCAGATAAAATTGTTAAAACTTATTAAAGGATTTTATGAACCAAACATTACTAATTATTTTTTTATTAGTATTAGGTTTATCAAATCTTTATCTAGCATATCAAATTATAGAGTTACAAGTTACAGTAACAGAATTGTTTGAAATGGTATATGAAAATAGAACTATATTAGAAATGTTAAAATTATTTGGAGTTGGAGTAGACGTATAATGGAAGTACAACTAATTGATAAAATGGGTTCAGACCTAACTGTGGTGAATGCCGCAAGAGTAAGTTTTGGAAAAAGCAAAGATGTGTTTGGAGCATCAGATGAAAAATTAATTTCATTTTTAGCAAAGCACAATCATTGGTCACCATTTGCACATTGTAGTTTACAATTTAGAATTAAAGCACCTATATTTGTTGCTAGACAGTTAGTAAAGCACCAAGTAGGTTTAAGTTGGAATGAAATTAGTAGACGTTATGTTGATTATGAACCAGAATACTATATGCCTAAAAGTTGGAGATTACGAGCTGAAGATAAAAAACAAGGCAGTAGTAGTGAAACAATCGAATATGATATCGCTAATACAATAAAAAATGCTAATACAACATACAATGATATGCTGGCCAAAGGAATTGCACCCGAGTTAGCAAGAATGGTATTGCCACAAAATATGATGACAGAGTGGTATTGGAGTGGAACATTGTACGCATTTGCTAGAGTATGTGAATTAAGGTGTGCTGAAGATACTCAAGAAGAAACAAGAACAATAGCAGATTCTATTGATCAACTATGTAATGAAGAATTTCCATATAGTTGGAAATATTTAAGACTTGTAAAACAACAGGAAGGTGTGTAATATATAATTATGAAAGAAATAAAAAGAGATTATACTGCTGATTTGCCAGATGATATAAAAGCAAAAGAAGAAACAAAGAAAAATATGTGGAAGAAATTTTATGCAAAAGGCGGAGTAATTGAAAAAATTCCATATAGAGTTACAAAAGAGCAATTAAAAAAAGGACAGTGGTAAAATGGCTGTAACTGACTATAAAGATTATAACGAAGAATTACAAAAACTTTTTATTGAGTTTTGTGCAACAGATCCTGAGTTATTTGTAAGAGTTAAAAATATAGTCAAACCAAAATACTTTTCACATAAACTATCAAACGTAATTAAATTTATGTTAGAGCATTCAGAAGAATACAATGCACTTCCAACAATAGACCAAATAAAAGCAACTTGTAGTGTTGAACTTAAAAAAGTTGAAATAGATGAACAACATAAGAATTGGTTTTTTGATGAGTTTGAAACTTTTTGTAGACACAAAGCATTAGAACACGCAATTATATCATCAGCTGATTTATTAGAAAAAGGTGATTATGGACAAGTAGAAGATAAAATTAAACACGCAGTAAGAATTGGACTTACAAAAGATTTAGGTACAGATTATTTTGTTGATCCAAAAGCAAGATTGTTATCACTTAAAGATAATAATGGTACAGTAAGTACAGGATGGTCTGCATTAGATCAAAAACTATATGGTGGATTTAACAAAGGCGAATTAAATATTTTTGCAGGACAGTCAGGTGCAGGTAAAAGTTTATTCTTACAAAATGTTGCACTGAATTGGGCAAACGTTGGAATGAACATAATTTATTTTACATTTGAATTAAGTGAAGAATTAAGTTCTATGAGAGTTGATAGTATGTCAACTGGTGTAGCAACAAATGAAATATTTAAGAAAATTGATGACATTGATTTAATGGTTAGAATGCAAGGACAAAAGTCTGGTAAGTTCCAATTAAAATATATGAGTAGTGGTGCAACAGTAAATGATTTACGTAGTTACTTAAAAGAATATGAAGTACAAACAGGTACTAAACCAGATTGTATTTGTGTTGATTATTTAGATTTGTTGATGCCAATTAGTAAAAGAGTATCTCCAAGTGATTTGTTTATTAAAGACAAATATGTATCAGAAGAGTTGCGTAATTTAGCAGTAGAACATCAAATAGTATTAGCAACAGCATCACAGTTAAATAGGGCAAGTGTAGAATCTACAGAATTTGATCACTCGCATATTGCTGGTGGTTTAAGTAAAGTACAAACAGCAGATAACGTAATTGGTATTCAAACAAGCAGAGCTATGCGTGAACGTGGTAGATATATGATCCAATTAATGAAAACAAGATCTAGTGGCGGAGTTGGAACTAAAATCAACTTGGCATTTAATATAGATACCTTAAGAATTACAGATTTAACTGAAGAACAAATGGCTGAAGATGATAATATGACAACGTCAAATATGGCAAGTACTATTAAGAAAAGAACAAGTACAATTAAGCCAAAACCAGCTGAAAATCAAGGTGCACAGGTGGTTCAGCAAGTAGAACAAGTAGCAAACCTACGTAGTATGCTAAAAACTAGGAGAACAGCATTAGATGACACCGAAGAATTATAATACACACTTATATAGGCTTCTTTTTATAATAAATAATAGTATAAAATTTAGGAGACCTAATTGTGAGTAAAAGAAATACTAGATCTATACTTGAAGAAATAAGCCAAGTTATACCTCAAACACATAAAGAGTCTCTGATTGAATCAAGAGCCGGGCACGTTATTTCTTCAGCAATAAATCTTATAGATATGCTTCATGAATCATATGATCAAGAAACTGCTGGTGAATTAACTAGACGTTTAGTTAATAGTATTAAAAGCGGTGACCCTGCGAAGTTTGAACGTGGTATTAGAAGGGTCTTACAGAATAAAAATGAAAATTAATGACATTAAACTTGATGAAAATATTAATACGCATTTAACACATTTAGAAGATTTAAGTCTTTTTAGTGGAAAAAAAGGCGCCGTACAAGCCATTGGTTTTTTAAAAGGTTTAGCAAAAATAGTAAAAGGGCATTCTTCGAAGAAGCTCAATATCACTACAAAGTGGGATGGTTCTCCTGCAATCATTTGTGGTACAGATCCTAAAGATGGAAAGTTTTTTATTGGCACAAAAGGTGTCTTTAACAAAGATGCAAAATTAAATAAGTCTATGAAAGACATATCTGTAAATCATGCAGATACAATGCAAAAAGGTGAAACTATAGATAAAAGTGGTTTACGTGGCAAATTAAGATTAGCATTTAAGCATTTAGAAAAGTTAAACATTAAAGGAGTACTACAAGGTGATTTAATGTTTACAGATGGTGATTTGCAACAAAAAGCATATGAAGGTGAAACGTATACAACTTTTCAACCAAACGAAATTATATATGCAGTACCTACTAATTCAGAAATAGGACAAAGAATTAATAGAGCAAAAGTTGGTATTGTTTTTCATACATCATATGAAGGCGATAGTTTAGAAAATATGACAGCATCATTTAGAATTGATTTATCAGACTTAACACCTACAGCAGATGTTTGGTTTGATGATGCATACATAAAAGATTATTCTGGTATGGCAACTATGACGGCACAAGAATCAGCGGCAGTTAATTCTGCTATTGCTAATATAGAAAAAGATTTAGGTAATGTAGGAAATGCATTTGAGTTCTTAGATGGGTCAGAAGCAGGTAATGATTTAAAAATAAACATTGCGGCTAATATGAATAACAATATAAAACAGAATTCTATACAGCAAAATCCAGAATTGTTTTTTAATCAATTTGTTGAAGATTACAAAAAAAGAGCAGAAGATAAAATAGCACAATTAAAAACAGGACGTGATGGTATTGCTGGACAACGCCGTTTAAATGCCCTACAAATTGGCTTAAATTACTTAAATACTAATAAGAATAATATGTTAGCTTTTTACTCTATTTGGCTAAAATTAGGTAGTGTAAAAGACATATTATACAGAAAATTATCAAATATTAAAGCAATTGATAGTTTTGAACAAAATGGAGATGAATTAAAAGTAAGAGATCCAGAAGGATTTGTTGCAGTTGACCATATAGGAAATGCAATAAAAGTTGTGGATAGATTAGATTTTAGTAGGAAAAATTTTATGAAAAAAGAAGGTATAGAACTAGACTTTGTTGATAGTTTGCTTACAGAAGCAAGAATGTTTAAGTCAAGACATGGAGTATCAAAGTATTCAGCACGTGAACTTGCTGATTTAATTTTTGCTCATTGTATTGCTTTACAAGTAATGAACAGAGAATCAAAATACACATCAGTGGCAAGCACTTATGCAGGTAGAACCTTAAGTTATAGAAACTTTGATTATTTTAGATCAAACGGTACAGATTTATATGTAATGTTACACGCATTATTTGGTAAAGGTTCAATTATACAATTTGCTGATGAAAGAAACAGCAAAATTTTAGTAGATAGATTAAAAAGTGATATAATGCCATTTAGAGAATTTTTAAGTCATATTGCTTCATCTAATGCAAATACAAACACTGAACAACGTATGCTAATGAGATTGCAAGGTGCTTTATATATTTCAAATAGTAAATTACGTTCTATGAAACGTTTAGCTGGTGATTGGGAAAATTTAAAAACAAGAGAAAAAAGAACATTAGTTTCTAGTTTACTAACATACTTTAGAGCAAATGCACCTAAGTCATCATTAACATCATATGTTCAAAAACTGGCACGTGAACGAGATTTCGTTGATGGCGATAAAGTTAAAACATCAAAAGCAATGGCAGTTGGTGCGGCATTGGCAGGTGCATATTTAGGTTACAAACTTGGTAGAGGTGGAACACCAAGTTACGCAGATAAAAAATTTAATTTTTCAGACAGAGGCAAAAAATAATGACAGTACGAATTAATGGTGCCGCTAGAGGTGGAGAGTTTATTAGTAATAACTTACAGTTTTATACTTTATATACTAAAACAGATATAACTATGACTGGTGATTATACTGATGCTACACAAAAAGATTTAGACGCAATGGTACAATTAATTGCAGGTTTTTCTCAGGTAATTATTTCAAATGATCCTGTAGGAGTTAGCGATTTAAATGCCAACGGTGCTCCATCATTAACTGGTGCAGGTTGGATATTTAAATTTGCAGTTGAACACCCAGATGTATTTGCAAGAAATGGAAATTCAGTACAAGCACTAATTGATCAATTTGATGGTATAATTTTAAATGGTGGTGCAGTTGCTACAACAGGTTCTAAAAATTTAGAATTTACACAATCGGAGACATTATAATATGGAAAAGAATCAACCAAAAGTAATTACTGAAGGACAATTTGGAGCAGAAGCTAATAATTTAGAAACTCATGTTGTTGTTTCTCATGAACGTCATACTGAAATTCAAAAACGTTTTGATAAAGTAGATATACGTATGGATAGAATGGAAGAAAATACAGAAAGACAATTTACTAAAATTGAAAGAATTATTATTTGGTCAATGGGTACATTGTTTATTACATTGTTGACAACATTGTTTACAATTGTGTATAGGGCAGGTTAATATGCAAATAGCAGAAGTATATAGTCAAGATATAGATGAAGCACGTTTGATATTTGGACGTAAAGGTACAAAGGTAGTTAAAAAATACAGATGTACTTTTGGTAGAAAAAAAGGACGTATTGTTTCTAATCCTAGTGTATGCGGTGCACCTTTGGATATTAAAAAAAGATTTACTCTTAAAAAAACAAGAGCACGAATGGGTCAAAGAATTGTAAGAAAAGCATTAAGAACAAAAAGGTTTAATCCAGCGTCTAGACGTGTTGCAAAAATGAACAAGGCACTTAGACGTTAAATAATTACGTCATGACAATATACGATACTTACGATAGAATTGAAATTGAAATCACATCAAATTGTAATGCCAGATGTTCTGGATGTTCAAGAACATTAAATGGTGAAACAAATCCACAATTAACAGTAGCAGACTTAACAGTAGAAGATTTTATTGCAAGAGTTCCAGCAGAAGCCTTACATAAAAAAAGTATTGAATTTTGTGGTGTGTTTGGTGATGCTATAATGCATAAAAATTTAATTCCTATAATAGAATATATCAATTCAACAAAACCATTAAGAGTATCAATCGACACAAATGGTGGAGTACAAAAACCAGAGTTTTGGAAAAAGTTAGCACAGCTTGGAGTTAAGGTTACTTTTAGTGTAGACGGTCATAGAGAAACAAATCATTTATATAGAGTTAATACAAATTTTGATATAATTTTAAGAAACATGAAAGCATACGCAGATGGTGGCGGATGGGGAAATTGGGAATACATTGCATTTGATCACAATGAGCATGAAATTGAAGCCGCAAGACTAGAAGCTGAACGTTTAAATTTTGATTTTAATGTTAGAAGAAATAGTAGAAATACACATGAAGGTTATAAGTCAGTTGCTAAAGTTAAAGAAAATGGAAAAGTAGTTAAAAAAGAAATTGAAATAAAACAAACATCTAAAGAATATCAACACAGTCAAGTTAAAGAAACAGAATTTGAACTTAATGATGAAGCGGTACAAAAATTAGTAGATATAAAATGTTTATATTATCATGACAGAAAGTTATATTTAGGATTTGATGGAAGACTTTGGCCGTGTTGTTATTTTGGAGATCTTTATAATGGTCAAGGAAATCCTCAAATTATAGGAAAAGATGCTAACAAATATGAATTTTTATCATTTGAAAAAATTAGAAAATTAGATAAAAAATATGGAGTTGGTTGGAATAGTATTTTAAATTATTCTTGGGAAGAAATATTAGGGCATGAATATTATAATAAAGTGTTGCCAGGGACATTTAATTCAAATGGGTCTAATTTTTCTACTGATGATGTAGTTCCAAAATGTGCGTTAAAATGTAGAAAAGGTGGAAGTATTAGAGAAGTAGAAAGACAGTTTTTTACTAAACCAGAAGAAAATGTATACGAAAAGGATTATATATTTGATAAGAATATGTATGATAAATAATTATATGAGCTTAAAAGACGATATTATAAACGGTTTAACAAAATCTAAAGATTTTACTGATCAAATTAGTAAGTTAGTTCATATGCCTACAAGTGTAGTTAAATCACTTACAGAGCCTCTAGGACTTAAAGACTATATGAATTTAGCAAAAGCAGTTGATGAAGAAGATCCAGAAAGTGCTAAAAAAATATTATTAGATGTTGGGTATGCACAATTAGACGATGTTACTAAAAAATTACTTGGGGAATATAGTAGCAAAGGAGCAACTAAAACTGGAAATAATCCGTCAGCTGGTAATAGAATGGGTGATACAAATACAGAACCTGAAGAAAAATCAGAACCAGCAGTTGATGATGAAACTAAAGATGCTATTAATAAAATAGCTGATAAATCTGCTGAAATTGTACAATTTGCAGATATTGTTGCAAAAAATAAAAAAAAGTAGTATAATATACTATAATGTTTAGACAAAGAAGAAAACATAGATTTGAGCAGTTAGAAATAGTTCGTGAAAGAACTGAAGGCATGACTGTTCGTGACTTAGAATCACATTTACACTTCTACAGAGTACTTGATAAATGGACTGGTGACAATCCAATAGCATCAGACTTTTTTAGTGCTTGGGAAAGAGTTATAAAAGAAGCTAAACAAAAGGTGTCAAAACCTAAAAAACCAAAACTAGATGCAATTAAAAAACTTATAAATCAGTTAGATAAACTAGATAAATCAGTGCTAAAAGAAGTAGTAGAAGTTGGACTAGATAATAGAATTAACTTTAAAACAGCATTACAAACAACTAGAACAGCACAAGGTATTAAAATAGGTGGGTATTTAATTAAAATTAATTACACAGGTAAACGTCAAAGTTACGATGTTATTAGATTAAAAGATAACAAAGATATAGTACTTGACGTAAAACTATACGAAATGGCGTTTTGTTTAGTGAAGTATCTAAATGATAATGTAATAAGCACAGACCCAAGAATGGTAGAATTACATGAAATATATTCAGATTATACTATATTTTCAGATAAGGCTACACAATATAAAAGACGTTATTATGATGCTGTAAAAGAAGGTAATAACGCAAGACAATTAAAAAATACAGAGGAATTTGAAAAAAATCGTGATTTTGCCCTAGAATATAAGGCTAAAATTATTGAATTATTCAAAAAAAATACGGCTTAAAAATAAAGAAAAGTATAAATATAGTTAGTAAGGTAGAAACATTATGAACATATCAGAATTTAATAGACCAGCAAAAGACAAAGTAGCTAAAATTAGTGAAGCTTTAGAAACCATGTATGGTTTTAAAGTGTATGACACACAAGACATCAAAAAGTTATATGATGTTAAAAAATCATTAAAGACAAAAATTGCAGAATTAGAAGCAACTCTACCTTTTAATACGTACAATTCAAATCCAAAATATGTACAGGCTTTATTATTAAAAGAAGCTGTTGAAAATATGATTCAAACACAAGAAGCAAAAGCAAAACCAGATTTTTTAGATATGGATAAAGATGGTGATAAAAAAGAGCCAATGAAAAAAGCAGTTAAAGATAAAGAAGAAAAAAAGAACGAAGAATTAACTGACAAACAAAAGAAATTACCAGCAGGCTTACAAAAAGCCATTGCTAAAAAACAAGGTGGTGATAAAGTGGAAGAAAAATTTGTAGAAATTAAACAACTTTTAGAACAAGAAGTTGAAAAAGCAGAAATAGTAATTGCGGCAAAAAGTATTGTTGACGAATTACAAAACATGATTGAAGATTTAGGTAAATTACAAAATGATGAGCTTGGTGCAATAGTTGACCAAATGTCTTATCAGTTTGGCGGTGAGTCAGCGGCATCATTTAATACAGCAGTTGCTTCACAATTAGATACTTTACTTTCATCAATCAAAGCTTCTAAAGAAGCAGTTAATAACGAAGTATTAAAATTAACAGGCGAAGCTCCTGCAACATCAGATATGTCAGCAACAGATTCTGATTTAGGTGATATGGGTACTGACATTGAAGAACCTGTAGAACTTGAACCAACAGATGATTTAACTGGCGCCGACGATGCGGCAAGCGGTCCTGAAGAAGAGCCACTAGGTAGAGCCAAAAAGGCTTAACCAAATGAAAATCCAAGAAGTTTTAGGTCAAGCAAAATATGTCAGTAAGTTAGACTCTGACATAAATGAAATTATTGTTACAATGATGGCTAATGATATTGATACTATTGATACAATTGGATTTACAAGTGAACTAAAATCATTAGGCCACGCATTAAGCACAGATGCATTAATAAAACATTTGTCATCAAATGGAAAAATAAAATCAGCAAACTCAACTGAAATAAAATTAGATACTCCATCTAATGACGCAACATTTAATAAACAAGATAACACGGCTAATACAGTTTCTAAATTAGCATCTAAGGCGGCCAAGTCTGGCATAAAATAAATTGACTTTAAATAAAAAAATTGTTATACTTATATAATGAATGAAATAGCAACACCAACAAAATCTTTATTGATTAATAAATTTAAATACGAAGAATTCAAAAGAAAAAATTTGGATGGGCAACGATATTATGTAAATGCTAACGGAGATCCTGTTCCGTCAGTAACATCAATACTTTCTAAAACCAAAGATATGACGGCTCTAAATGCTTGGAAAAAACGAGTAGGGGCCGCAGAAGCACAACGTATAGTTACAGAGTCAGCTAACTTAGGTACAATTATGCATAAACATCTTGAGTGTTATATTGAAGGTGTAGAACGCCCATCCGGCACCAATCAAGTATATGTACAAGCAAAAATATTAAGTGATACTGTAATTGAAGATGGACTTCAAAATGTTAACGAAGTTTGGGGTATTGAAACACCTTTAGTATTTCCAGGGCTTTATGGTGGTACAGCAGACTTAATATGTGTGCATGAAGGTGAACCGGCAATTGGGGACTTTAAAACTGCTCGTAAATTTAAGAAAAAAGAGTGGATTCATGATTATTTTATGCAGGCGGCGGCTTATGCATTAGCACATAATGAAGTATATGGCACAAACATACAAAAAGGCGTTATTTTTATGGTTACACACGATAATCAGTACCAGCAATTTGTTGTAGAGGGTGAAGAATTTAAATCATTTACAAATGAGTGGCTTGATAAGGTTGAAACTTATTACAAAATGAATAAATAGTATTATATTGGAGTACTAACGTGGCAACAACATATACTAGAATTAAAAATAGACGTGGTTTAAGAGCAGATTTACCTCAGCCTTTAGCTGATGGCGAAATTGGTTTAGCAACAGATACGAGAGAAGTTTACATAGGTGCTGGTACACAGGACTTATTAAATTCAGATGTACAAGTTACACCTTTTTTAAATGCACAAAAACTTGTTAGTGATGACTTATTAACTATAAAAGGTACGTCACCAAACCAAAGTGGTTTATTATTTTTTAATTTAACAGGTACACAAACATTTACAGGTGACGGAACTAAAGTAAATTCTTATGCATTAAGTTCAGCAAACGTTTCTTTACCAACAGGACATCCAAAAGCATCTGGAGGTTTAACATCATCAGATCTTGTAGTAACAAAATATACAAATGGTAACCCAACAACGTTAGCACACGACGAATATAATTTAGTACAACCAGGTGGTAACTATCAAATTAATTTTGTAACGGCTCCAGAAGCAGGATCAAAAATTTGTGTAGTTAAATGGACAGAAGCACAGGCAACTGAACATACAAGAAAAAGAGCAAGTTGGGAATTAACTGATACATCAATAGCAAGTTATAACAAATGGCAAGCAAATGATTTAGCAAACAATCAAGTATGGATTGATGCTACAACAGGAACTGGTTTTGTACAGTTTGTAACCAATGCTGAAAAAACTGCATTAGAAACAGCAAATACAAATGACTGTATTAATACAATTAACGTTCCAACAACATATAGTTTCTTAGGAGAAAATTCAGCAATACATTCTCCAGTAAGAACAATTAGTATTGACTCTGATTTAAAAATTGATTTAGATACGCCACAACAAGCATATAACGTAACAAGATTTATTAATAAAACAAGAGGCCAAGTATCTCGTGTAGCAAACAATATACAAATTTATACTGAAGCAAGTTATCCACAATATCAAACTAATCAATATGTTTCATTTATGAGAACTGAAACACTAGCGGCAAATAGCAACGGAACAGTTTTAAGTTACAAAACATCAGAAGCAAACGTATACAAAATTGATTATAGTTTGAAATATAATAATGAATTTAGAGTAGGAACAATTTTGATTGCCACAGATGGTTCTGCGGCAACAATCAGCGATAATCACGTTGAAACTGACGACACATCAGCTGTGTCCTTTGCGGCAGATATAAGCAGTGGAAGTTTAAGATGGAAGTGGGCAAATAGCCACGGATCAAACTCTGCTAACTTATCATATAAAATAGAACGTTGGTTACAACAATAACCGGCAGTTGTATTTTTTAACAGATTTTTCCTGTTAAAAGTGATTTAACTATTGCTTTTATCCTACAAATAGTTGTATAATTATTTGTACAAAAGTATTAAAACAACGGGCAAAGAAAAAGAATGAACGCACAAAATAATAAAAAAGAAATCTATATAGTAAAACGCAATGGTCAAAAAGAACCGTTGGACATTAACAAAGTACACAAAATGACAGAAGCCGCTTGTAATGGTCTTACAGGAGTATCACCATCATTAGTTGAAATGAATTCTGGTCTACAATTTTCAGACAATATGACAACAAAACAAATTCAAGAAATATTAATTAGATCAGCAAATGATTTAATTACACTTGAAGCACCGAACTATCAATATGTTGCGGCACGCCTTTTGTTGTTTACAATTAGAAAAGAAGTTTTTGGAAAACATATCGATGGTAACTATCAAGTACCATTGCAATTTTTAGTTGGTAGAAATGTTGAAAAAGGTTTGTATGATCCAAACATTATGAAATGGTATAACGATGATGAATTTAAAAGACTAGATTCATATATTAAACATGAAAGAGATTACAACTTTACATACGCAGGTTTAAGACAAGTTTCAGACAAATATCTTGTACAAGATAGAAGTTCAGGTAATGTATATGAAACACCACAATATATGTATATGCTAATTGCGGCAACATTATTTTGTAACTATCCAAAAGAAACAAGGTTATCATATGTAAAAAGATATTATGATGCAATTTCTACTTTTAAAATTAATATTCCTACGCCAGTAATGGCAGGAGTACGTACACCATTAAGACAATATGCTTCTTGTGTGTTAGTTGATGTTGATGATACTTTAAATTCAATCTTTACTAGTGATATGGCAATTGGTAGATACATTGCACAACGAGCCGGCATAGGTATTAATGCAGGTAGAATACGAGGAATTAATTCTCGTATTAGGGGTGGAGAAGTAGCACACACAGGAGTTGTCCCATTTCTTAAAAAGTTTGAATCAACTGTAAGATGCTGTACACAAAACGGAGTACGTGGAGGTAGTGCAACTGTGCATTTCCCTATTTGGCATCAAGAAATTGAAGACATACTTGTACTTAAAAATAATAAAGGTACAGAAGATAATAGAGTACGTAAACTTGATTATTCAATACAAATGTCAAAAATATTTTATGAAAGATTTATTAAAGGTGGAGACATTACTTTATTTTCTCCACATCAAGTACCAGGACTTTACGAAGCATTTGGTACAAAGAAATTTGATGCATTATATAAAAAATATGAACAAGATGAAACAATACCAAAGAAAACTATACAAGCAAGAACACTTATTGGTGATGTATTAAAAGAACGTGCTGAAACAGGACGTATCTATATTATGAATATGGATCACGCAAATGAGCATAGTTCATTTATAGATAAAGTTAATATGTCTAATTTATGTCAAGAAATTACGTTACCAACTGATCCATTACAACACATTGATGGTCGTGGTGAAATTGCACTTTGTATTTTATCAGCAATTAATGTTGGAGTAATAAAAGATGTAACAGAACTAACTCATTTATGTGACTTGGCAGTAAGAGCATTAGATGAAATAATTGAGCACCAAGGCTATCCAGTTAAAGCCGCAGAAGTTTCTACAAAAGCAAGAAGAAGTTTAGGTATTGGATATATTGGTTTAGCACACTACTTGGCTAAACACAAAGTTAAATTTAATGATAAGCAGGCTTGGAAAGTAGTAAATGAATTAACTGAAGCATTTCAGTATGCATTAATACAAGCAAGTGTTGAACTTGCAAAAGAAAAAGGTGCTTGTGATTACTTTAAAAAAACAAAATATTCAAAAGGTATTCTTCCAATTGATACTTACAAAAAAGATGTAGATGAAATCGTTGGTAGTAAATTAAAATTAAACTGGGAAAAATTACGTAAAGAAGTAACTACGCATGGTATGAGACACTCAACATTGTCAGCACAAATGCCAAGTGAAAGCTCATCAGTAGTAGGTAATGCTACTAACGGAATTGAACCACCAAGAGATTATTTGTCAGTTAAAAAAAGCAAAAAAGGGCCATTAAAACAAATTGTTCCACAATATAAAACATTAAAAGATTATTATACTTTACTATGGGATATGCCTAGTAATGAAGGATATATTAATGTAGTTTCTGTTATGCAGAAGTATTTTGATCAAGCAATTAGTGGTAATTGGAGTTATAATCCAACACATTTTGATAACAATGAAGTACCAATGAGTGTACTAACAAAAGATTTTTTAACAACTTATAAAATGGGTTGGAAAACAAGTTATTATCAAAACACATATGATTTTAAAGGCGAAGAGCCAAACATTACAGATAATGAAAGTGCATTAACAATTGATGAAGCATTAAAGCAACAACCAATGGATAGGAAAGAGTTTCAAGGGTCTGATGAAGAATACGAAGAATACTGCGACTCTTGTTCAATTTAGGATAAGTATTGACAATGCAACGAAAGAGTGTATAATAGAATTATGAAAACTGTATTTAATAGAGAAGACATAGATTTTACAAAAGAGCCAATGTTTTTTGGAGCAGATCAATCTGTCCAAAGATATGATGTATTTAAATATCCACAATTTGATAAACTTAATCAAACAATGCTTGGATATTTTTGGAGACCTGAAGAAGTTAGTTTGCAAAAAGACAGAGCAGACTTTCAAACATTTAGGCCTGAACAAAAACATATTTTTACAGCAAACTTAAAATATCAAACATTATTAGATAGTGTACAAGGTAGAGGACCAAGTTTAATGTTTTTACCTTATGTTTCTAATCCAGAATTAGAAGGATGCATTGTTACTTGGGATTTCTTTGAAACAATTCATTCACGTTCATACACACATATTATGAAGAACGTATATTCTGATCCTGCAGAAGTATTTGATACTATTGTTAATGATGAAGAAATTTTAAAACGTGCTGTATCAGTTACTAAAAATTATGATTCGTTTGGAAAAGCGGCTCAAGATTATTTTGTTAAAGGTAAAGGCGACTTATATGATGTTAAGAAAAAACTTTATCTTGCGATGGTAAATGTAAACATATTAGAAGGATTAAGATTCTACGTTTCGTTTGCTTGTACATTTGCATTTGGTGAACTTAAACTTATGGAAGGTTCAGCAAAAATTATTTCATTAATTGCTAGAGATGAAGCAACACATTTAAATTTAACTACTCACGTAATTAAGGCTTGGCAAAAAGGTGATGATCCTCAAATGCTAAAAATTATTAAAGAAACAAAAGATGATGTAATTAAAATGTATAAAGAAGCTGTCAATGAAGAAAAAGCATGGGCAAGTCATTTAATGAAAGATGGATCTATTATTGGTCTTAATTCAAAACTATTAGGTGACTATGTAGAATGGACAGCAAACAAAAGATTAAGAGCAATTGGTTTTGATCCAATTTATGATATTCCTGCTTCGCAAAACCCACTACCGTGGACGCAACATTGGTTATCAAGTGCAGGAATGCAAGTTGCACCACAAGAAACAGAAGTTGAAAGTTATATTATTGGCGGATTAAAACAAGACGTTGATGATAAAACTTTTGAAGACTTTAAACTATAATAAGAAAGAAAAAATGTTAAAACAAAAACTAAACAAAGATGATGTTGTAGTATTTAGAACAGTAGGCAGTGATGAAGTTATCGCTACATTTGTTGATGAATCTGATACTTCTTATCGTGTAAAGAAACCTTTAGCATTGGCAATGACAGCAAAAGGTGTTGGTATGACACAATTTATGATTATGGCTGATAAAGAAAGTGAGTTTGAATTCCAAAAAAATACAATAATTACTGTAGGAAAAGCAAATTCGCAGGCTAAAGATGCATACGCACAAAGTATATCTAATATAGTACAACCACCAAAAGAATCAATCATTACTTAATTTGTAGAAATAAATACTACTATAAAGGATAATTGATATGCCACAAGTAGCAAGAATAGGTGATGCAGATACAAACCATCCGCCATGTGCGGCAGGGCAATGTGCGACAGGATCACCAAATGTATTTGCAAATAATATACCTGTACATAGAGTAGGTGATACAAACACACCTCATGGTTATATTCTGTGTGTTCCACACGTTACTCAATTATCAACAGGATCACCAAATGTGTTTGCTAACAATATACAAGTTGGTAGAATTGGTGACTCATACAGTTGTGGTATAAAAGTAAATGCAGGGTCATTAAACGTGATAGCAAATGGATAAGGAATAATTATGTCAACAATTTTACCAGGTGATGGGTCGAGTATATTTTCAAATTTTGATGGTACAGCAGTATCACAAAGTCTAGGATCAATTGCAAAAGAAAGTTTAAAAAATGGATATTTTGATTTAAAAGATACAACAGACTTATATGGCAATTCAATACAAACACAAACAGCATGGAAAAATCCAAACTACGATACTGAAGCGGCAATAAAAGATAAATTGTATAATGGTAACGGTACTGGTTGGGTTGGTATGAATGCTATGCCACATGGTTGGGATAATCCAAATGCATCAAATAGAGCTACTGTTACTGAACTTGGTCGACCAATGAATGATGCCGAAGTAGATCAATTACAACAAGTAAATGGTATATTAAATGATTTCCATAGACATGGAAATATACAAAGTGGTGTTGAACAAAACGATTGGGGACAAAATAATTTATTCAGTATGATTGGTAAGCACAAATCATTTCATTTACCAAGTGGACAATTGCCAAAACCAGTTGGACAAATGTTGTCAATAGGTCAAGGATTAAATGCACTTAATACATCACTAGGCGCCGCGGCTCAAGTAGGCACAGGACCTTGTAAATTTATTGACGATTTGTTTGGTGCAATATCAAGAGGTGGTGCTATACTTTCTAAAGTTTTAGGATTTATTAGCCAAGCACTTGGTTTGTTAAATTTAATATCTGGGATAATTGGTTTTATCACACAGTTAGCAAATATGATTTTACAAGATTTAAAAAATTTAGCAGGTGCAGTACTAAGAATTACTAATGCCGCAATCGCGGGCTTGTTAGATGGATTAATGAGTGATCCTTGTTTAAAACATTTAATTACAGCCGGCATAGCAGGCTTTGGATTATTACAAACAATAAAGAAATTTACGTAGTAATCTAATACACGGAGAGGTGGCTGAGCGGTTGAAAGCACCGGTCTTGAAAACCGGCAAAGGGGCAACTCTTTCGTGAGTTCGAATCTCACCCTCTCCGCCATAATTATTAATTAATATTTTTTAATTTTTGTGTGAATGCTTGGACCAAGACTTCGTTCTCTTTTTTCTTTAATTGTTGCACTGGCCTTTACTTTATTTTTAATATATGAGTATCCATGGCATGACATTAATGAAAGTTTAAAGTTATTAGATATACCTAATAATCGATTTAATTCATCAAACATCTTTGTATCAACTTGTGCATAATTTATACATCCACAAAAAGTATTGTGTAATCCCATTGACATACCGCACCATAATGCAGACGTAGCCATTACACCAAGATTAACTCCTTTGCTACAGCTAGGACCATCGTCATATGAATTACACTCTTTTTGAAAGTATAGTATAACAAGTGGAGCAAATAATTGCGTATTATTTCTTTTTATAAGTTCTGTAGGATTATCAAATATTGCTTTATATTGTTCACTAACAAAATTTTTATATATTTCAAGATCTTCTTTACTCCAAACCCATGTATCATTGTCTTCAGTTATGGATATATTTGCCCAAATGTATTGTTTAATTAGTTGTCCTTGTTCAGAATTAGTTAGTGCTATTTTTAAATAATCACTATGACTAACTGAATGTGGGAATTGTAATAAATCTGTTTGATCATAAAAAGGATATGCTTTAAATGGGGCTTTTTGAATACTATTTAAAATACAATCAGTTTGTTCATTAGAAAGATCGCGATCCAAATCATACCATTTATAATTTCCTCTGTCATTAACAGCATCAGTAATGTTTTTTAAAGATGCTATTGATTTATCATTTAAAATACCCATAATTATCCTTGACTAAATACCATAAAATATAGTATTATTTATTATGACGTATTATGTAAATGACAAATGTGTAATGTGTAAGCACACAGATTGCGTTGAAGTTTGTCCTGTAGATTGTTTCTTTGAAGGCGAAAATTTTTTAGCAATTAATCCTGATGAGTGTATAGACTGTGGCGTTTGCGAACCAGAATGTCCAGTTGATGCCATTCGAGCAGATACTGATACATCTGTTCCTAAAGAAGAAATTGACAAATGGGTAGAACTAAATACTATGTATAGCAAACAATGGCCAAACATAACAAAAAAGAAAGATGCAATGCCAGAACATAAAGAATATGATCCTGAAACTTATAAAGAAGATAAAACATCATTGTTATCTGAAAAACCAGGACCAGGAGATGAGTAATGAGTAAAAAAGATGAAGCATTTGAAAAAAGAAAAGCTGAAAAATTAGCTGAACTTGAAAGTCAAGCAAAAAAAGAAAAAGAAAAAGCAGGTGTTCCTTTACGTCCTGAAATGCAAGAAACAATAAATGTTGATTTAAAAAAATTAAGAGACAACCATGTGTTTATAGCAACACCGTGTTATGGTGGTATGATTGGTGAACCATATTTAAAGGCAATGACACAATTATCAATTCTTTTTAAGCATCACGATTTACAATTTACATTGGCAACAATTGCAAATGAAAGTTTAGTTACTAGAGCTCGTAATACTTTGGTAGCAATGTTTTTAGAAAATCCAATTTATACTCATCTTATGTTTATTGATGCAGACATTGGATTTAATCCTCAAGATGTTATTAAACTTATGCACAGAGATAAAGAAGTAGTAACAGGAGCATATCCTAAAAAATCAATTAACTGGCCAGGTGTACATCAAATGGCAAGTACATACAGTTCAGATGATGCTTGGAATCTAGCAAAGCATCAAGCTCAATACGTTATCAATATTAAACGTGAACATCGAGATCAAGAAGAGATACCAATTGTTGAAGGACTTATTCCTGTACTAGATGCTGGAACTGGATTTATGATGATTAAAAAATCTTGTATTCAAAAAATGACAGAAAAATATTCTGATTTAAAATACAACAACGATCTCAATACAAATCCAAAATATAATCCGTATTTTTATTCGTTATTTGACACAATGATTGATCCAATTAGTAAAAGATATCTATCAGAAGATTATACATTTTGCAGACGTTGGCAAGATATAGATGGAGAAATTTGGATGGATCCGTCAGTTGATTTAGATCATTATGGCAATTACTCATTTCAGGGTAATATAAGTGAGCAATTTACTTTAGTAAAAAAAGACAACTAATTGACTTTTACTAAAAAATATAGTAATATTATAGTATGACATTGATTAGTAAAATAAAAGAGTTATTCCCATCATCTAAACATCCTAGTGATAAAAAAACGTTTGGAGATAACATATTAGAAAACAATTTTATACAACTTGTGGACTATGTTGAGTGTGTAATTGCACAAATTTACAAAATGACAACAGATACAACATATAGAAGTAAAGAAGATGGACTAAATGGTATTGATTGGTTAAAATCACAAAATAAAAAAAACCCAACATATCAATCTGCACTAGATGAAATTAGAATTCTATACACATGGTGGGTTGATTTAAGAGTAAAAAGATCAGAACCATGGGAGGGGATTGATCAATCATTTGGTGAATTTAAAGACGAATGGCTAAATACAACAGAAGACACAAATCCAGAGTATAAAAAATTTATGGATCAATGTCGTCATGCTGAAAAAATGCAAGATTTATACAGCACGGAAGATACAAAAATGTTAGTAAGGTTAGTAAATATTAGGAAATACTTGTAACAGGCAAAATAATGACAGATAATAACAATAACAACGATTCTAAAACTTTTAATTTAACATATCAAGAAGTAGTAGATGCATTTGCACAATATCTTTATGATAAAGGAATGTTAGGTAACGAAGAATCTGAAGGAACGTTAGTTTTTGAACTTTCTGAAAGTAAAGGTGCTAAAATAATAGTTACTCCAACAGTTAAAGATGATGATTCTGAATACACAGTTGAACATTTAGACGTAGAATTAGATAAAAAAGGAGACGAGTAAAATGGTAAATGGTGAATTAGAACAACTAAAGGACGAACACGCAAGATTACACATTGCGATTGAAAAATTAACAACAAATGGTGATGATGAAGTTAAGCTCACAGTAATGAAAAAAAGAAAACTTTGGATTAAAGACAAAATATTACATATTGAAAATAACCAACAGTTAGCACAAATTAATTAAAAAATAAATGTACGAATATAGATGTAAAATACTTAGAATAGTGGATGGTGATACCGTTGACGTAGATGTAGATCTAGGATTTGGTACATGGATGCACAAAGAACGTGTTAGATTACTAGGAATAGATACTCCAGAATCTAGAACACGTGATAAAGAAGAAAAGAAATTTGGAATATTATCAAAAAATTATTTAAAAACCCACTATCCAGTGGGATCATCAGCAGTATTAAGAACCCATAAAGACAAAACAGGTAAGTTTGGTCGTATATTGGGAGAGTTTATATATGATAAAACCACAATTAATCAGAAAATGGTTGACGAAGGCTATGCAGTAGTGTACAATGGACAGAGTAAAGATGATATACAAAAAATGCATTTAAGCAATCGTAAGAGGCTGATTAAAGAAGGTAAAATATAAATAGAGTAAACTACATACTTAATACAAATGAATATAAAAGATTTAAATAGATATAGAAATATAGGTATTATAGCACACGTTGATGCTGGTAAAACAACAACGACAGAACGGATACTATATTACACAGGAAAATCACATAAAATTGGTGAAGTTCATGATGGGGCCGCGACAACGGATTACATGGAACAAGAACAAGAACGTGGTATAACAATTACATCCGCGGCAACTACAGTTTTTTGGGATGATCACAGAATTAATATTATTGATACACCAGGTCACATTGACTTTAACATTGAAGTAAACAGATCATTAAGAGTACTTGATGGTGCTGTTGTAGTATTTGATGGTGTAGCAGGTGTAGAACCACAATCAGAAACAAACTGGCGTTTAGCAGACCAATATAGAGTTCCAAGACTTTGTTTTGTAAACAAACTTGATAGAACAGGGGCTGACTTTTTAAGATGTGTTGATATGATCAAAGAAAGATTAGGAGCATCACCGGTTATCTTAACATTACCAATTGGAGCAGAATCTAATTTAAAAGGTATTGTAGATTTAGTTACTATGAAAGCAATAGTTTGGGACGGTGAGCAACTAGGTGCTTCATTTAGTGAACAAGAAATTCCAGAAGATATGAAAGCTGATGCTGAAAAGTATAGAACAGAATTAATTGATACTGTAGTTGAACAAGATGAAGCAATTATGGAATTATATTTAGAAGGAACTGAACCTACAGTAGAGCAAATTAAATCTTGTATTAGAAAAGGTACAGTTGCATTTGACTTTGTTCCAGTACTTTGTGGAAGTGCATTTAAAAACAAAGGTGTACAACCATTACTAGATGCTGTAGTAAGTTATCTGCCTGCACCAACTGAAGTTGATGCAATATGGTCTATAGATGAAAACGGTGAACAAAAAGATCCAATTAAATCAGATCCATCACTACCATTTAGTGCATTAGCATTTAAAATTATTAATGACAAATATGGTGCATTAACATTTGCTAGAGTATATAGTGGTAAAGCAAGTTCAGGAGATACACTTTATAACTCAACAAGAGATGAAAAAGAACGTATTGGTAGAATATATGAAATGCACGCCGACTCTAAAGAAGAAGTAAAAAGTATTCAAGCTGGTGACATTATTGCATTTGTAGGATTAAAAAATGTTACAACTGGTGATACACTAGTTGCACAAGATAGTGAAGTAGTATTAGAACGTATGGTATTCCCAGAACCAGTTATTGATATTGCAGTAGAACCAAAAACAAAAGACGACCAAGAAAAAATGGGAGAAGCACTTGGTAAGTTTGTACAAGAAGATCCAAGTTTAAGAGTTAAAACAGATCAAGAAACAGGTCAAACAATTTTAAGTGGAATGGGTGAGTTGCATTTAGAAATTATTGTTGACAGAATGAAAAGAGAATTTAAAGTTGGTGCTAATATTGGTAAACCACAAGTTGCTTATAGAGAAACAATAACAAAATCATATGAAGTAACTTACACACACAAAAAACAATCAGGTGGTTCAGGACAGTTTGCACATATTGTTTGTAATATTGAACCAGGTGAACGTGGTGATGGTTATTCATTTACAGATGAAATTAAAGGTGGTAACGTGCCAAAAGAATTTATACCATCAGTAGAAGATGGATTTAAAACACAAGGTTATTCAGGAGTATTAGCAGGATGGCCAACAGTAGATTATAAAGTAACATTGCTAGATGGAAAATATCACGACGTTGATTCATCAGCAATTGCATTTGAAATTGCGGCAAGAGCCGCTTTTAGGGAAGGCATAAAACAAGCAGGCCCAGTATTATTAGAACCTATGATGAAAGTAGAAGTTATTACACCTGAAGAATATTTAGGAGATGTAATAGGTGATTTAAGTTCACGTAGAGGACAGATTAGAGGACAAGAACCAAGAGGTAATGGTTTAGTATTAGATGCACTAGTTCCATTAGCATCTATGTTTGGTTATGTTGGTAATTTACGTTCTTTAACAAGCGGTAGAGCGTCATACAGCATGGAATTTAATAGTTATGAAATTGTACCAAGTAACGTACAAGAAGAAATAGTAGGAGCAAACAAATAGTGTATGCCAATATTAGATTTACATGGTTATTACATACACGAGGCTTGGGAAGAATTTAAAAAATTTATTGATGATAGTAAAGATATGAAATACGTAACAGTTATTACAGGCAAAGGTAAAATGCAAGAAGAATTCCAACATTGGGTTGATACAAATCCAAAGTTGAAATCCTGTGAGTTGCTACCAACTGGTGGTGCTTACAAGGTATATTACAACAAGAATAGAGGCGAGTCATCCTCTATAAATATTAATAGGACATAAAGGAGACCAAATGAGTACAGGTAAACTAAAATGGTATAATGGAGCAAAAGGTTTTGGATTCATAGTACCAGATGATGGTGGCAAAGATGTTTTTGTTCATGTTACTGCTTTTAAAGAAGCAAACATTACAAAAGTAGACCAAGGTCAAGCTCTTGAGTACGAAGTTAAAGAGCATAATGGCAAACCGGTTGCTACTGGATTAAAGTTATTAGAAACACCTGGTGAAGCGTCTGCAGAAGCATCTAACGAAGCACCTGCTGATAATACACCAGCACAATAAAAAGGAGACTTATGGCAAAAGAAGTTGTTGGCTTAATTAAGTTACAGATTCAAGCCGGACAAGCCAAACCTGCCCCACCGGTAGGACCAGCTCTAGGACAAAGAGGTGTGAATATCATGGACTTCTGTAAGAAGTTTAATGATAAAACAAAATCTCTTGAAGGTCCAATACCAGTTACTATTAAGGTATATAAGGACAAGTCCTTTGACTTTGAGCTAAAACAACCTCCTGTTTCTTATTTCATACTTAAAGCCGTTGGTTTAAAAAAGGGTGGAAGAACACCTGGTCGTTCGATAATAAAGCGAATCACCAAAGCTCAAGTAAAAGAAATAGCTGAAAAGAAAATGGTAGATATGAATGCTTTTACAGTAGAACAAGCAATGAAGCAAGTTGAAGGTTCATGTCGATCAATGAGTATTGAAGTTGTAAAATAAACGCATAGCAAAATAATTTTGTTATGTATTATTTGCATATCAGCATTTTTGAAATAATTTGTTTTCGAATAAATCTATTAATATAGTCTTGACAATTTTGGATTTAAAATTTGGCCTATTATAGGCTTCTTTTTAGAGAAAAAATATAAGTACAAATGGTAGTAAGCCCAACGCCTCAGATTACATCAAAAGACGGTAAGCCGATCCCAATTAATAATTGGAGTATAAGTCTATGGAAAAAATATTTAGATCCATGGGCGACGGGATCTTAATGCTCAATGCTGTGTTTAGTAAACAGCAAAGATCGTTGAAAGAGCCAGCCGACCAGTCGGATCAGGTGAAAAAGTTCAAAAGATGGTTATCCTACGAACCATCTAAACACTACTTAAGAGGGAAAGAATCCAATATAACAAAGGATTTTGACCCACATAAGTAATCTTCTTGACAAGGTGCGTTGTTGAGTGTATTATATACATTATGATACAACGCACTTTGCATATGAGGACTCAACGTCAACCCTCACAAAACACTCTGCCGTTAGAAACAGGAGAAACATATGGCACATTATAGTACAAAACACTATGGACACAATATTGGGTTGAGTGCAGTTTTTAGACAGCCCAACGCAGATCATTCACATTGTCACTTGCTACACGGATATAGTCTAGCATTTACATTTACATTTGGTTGTGATGAATTAGATAATAAAAACTGGGCAGTTGATTTTGGTGGATTAAAGCCTTTAAAAAAATGGCTTGAAGATTCATTTGATCACAAACTTGTATTAGACGCAAAGGATCCACATTTAGATAAGTTTAAAGAACTTGAAGAAATGGATCTTGCAAGTATTGTTATCATGGATGGTGTTGGCACAGAAAAATTTGCGGAACACGCCTTTAACTTTGCAGACAAACTTATTAGAGAAAAAACTGATAATAGATGTTATGTTGTAAAAGTTGAATGTGCAGAGCATGGGGCCAATTCTGCAATTTATGAAAAATGATACCACACAAAATCATTTATGGAAATCCTAGATGTGGAACAAACTTTATAACTAAATGGTATGCTAATGAATATCCAAAGCATAAGCCACTATCTGAAAAATTTGGATTTGCACACTTTTCACCACATTATGATGGATGGCCTGATATACATGATAAAGAAGGTATTGATCAAGAAACAAAATTAAGAATTAAAAATGATTTATCTCAACCAAGTATATTTAAAGTACATCCAGGACCTGATATGAGCAAACATATTTTTGATTACATATTTAAAATGCCAGTTATTCTTGTAAAAAGAAAAGATGTATTAGGACAATTTTTAAGTTATGGTTTAGGATTTACAACTAAACTATGGGTTAATTATGAATCTAAATTAAAGTTTGATTATATGTTAAAAGCAAAAGAAAAATTTACGTATAAAAAAGAATGGTTTGATGATTTAGCATCAAGACTAAAAGAGTTAGAAAAAAAGCAAAAAAATTTAAATATTGAAAAATTAGTATGGTTTGAAGATATTCCAAACTTAAAAGTTAATGGTAAATTACCAGAAAAACTAAACTCTTTTAGTAATAGAAAAAAACTAACATTTTTAAATAATTCAGATGAATTTATGGATTGGTTTTTAAATTTTTATAGTAACTTTGAAATGAAAGAAAAAAATGAAAACTATTTTTAAAGATTATAAGATAATTGGCGAAACAACAGATAGTAATGATGATTATTCTGTAATTGAAACTAATGCATTAGAAACAATATCAGTTGGCGGAATAAAAATTCAACCTGGTAAAAAGTCCTTTAGCCATTCACATCCAAACAACGATGAAATATATTATATTCATTCAGGCAACGGAACAATGACAATTGGAGAAAACACCTTTGAAATTTCCGCAGGAAACGTTATTTTATATGATGGTAAAGAAGAACATTATATTACAAATACAGGTAATGAAGAATTATATCTCACAATGGTGTTTAATAATAAACCTAAAACTACCTAAATTTTAACATAAATAATACTATGTTTATGGCAATACTAACATTATTGACCGCATTAAGTATTTCAGCGGTAGCAATTTACTATTCAATTGCAGGGTTGGCGGCTATTTTTGCCGCGGCCGCAATTCCTATTATGATTATGGGTACTGTACTTGAAGTAGGTAAATTAGTTACAGCCTCTTGGTTATATCAAAACTGGAAGGCGGCAGGTCTCGCAATTAAAACGTATCTATCAATAGCAGTTGTTGTATTAATGCTTATTACATCAATGGGTATATTTGGATTTTTATCTAAAGCACACGTTGAACAATCATCATTAGGATCAACTCAACAAGTTAAGTTAGATAATATAAATGAAAAAATTATAAGATCAGAAAACAAAATTACTAGATGGTCAGATGAAATTGCAAGACTTAACAGTGGACAGAATGTTCGTGTTGATATTTTAATTGACAAGCAAAATGAAGAACTAGCAGTATTATACGAAAGAATTAAAGAAGAAAAGAATACTTTAAGAGTTCAAGCAGACAAAGATATTGAAATACAAAATAATAGACTTGCTCAAGCAAAAGAACGTAAAGAAGCAGATATTGCCGCGGCACAAGAAAGATTTAAAGGTTCTTTTAGTAAGAAGAAGTTAGATACAGCAATAGCAGAAGCTAAAGCAAATGAACTTGCAGTAGCATCTGCGGCACAGCGAATTATTGTAGAAATACAAAATAAATTACAAGAAAATCTTACAAAAGTTGATGAAAAATATTCATCACAAATTGAAGATATTAATGCTACAATTACAGGTTTAAGATCAGAAGCAAACGTTAAAACAGAAAATATTGATGTAAGAATTGATGAGTTAGAAATATTCATTGAAAAAGAACAAGATGCATTAAATCAAGTAAATGAAGATAAAATTATTATTGTAATGGAACAGCAAAAACTTGAAGTAGAAGTTGGTCCATTGAAATATATTGCAGAATTTATATACGGTCAAGAAGCAGATAAAAATTTGTTAGAAGAAGCAGTACGTTGGGTTATTATTACAATTATATTTGTATTTGATCCACTAGCAGTATGTTTATTAGTAGCGGCTAATATGTCATTTATTAGAAGATTTGGAAGAGGATTTGAAAAACAATATGAGTATGATCCTGAATTAATAAAAGCATACACAGGTGAAGCACCAAAAAAACAACCTGAAGAAAATAATAATGAACAAGAAATAAATGATCTAAAAAAAAGGCATGAACAAGAAATAAAAGAATTTGGTGAAAAATTATCTGAAGCAGAAAAAGAATTACAAGAACAGTTAGATTATCAAAAAAGTTTAGAGCAGGATAAACCAGAAAAGTTGGTTATCAACATAGACGAAACTGCCAAAATTGATACTGACGACAGCACTGAGAAAAAAAAAGGATAACCAAGTCCGACGTGATTAATGTTAATTTAGTTGACGATAATAAAATTAAAACACAAGACATTGTAAGCGAAAAAGCATCAATTTCAACAGTTGAAGAATACGAAGTTGTTAGGCCAAAAGAAATTTCAGTTGAAACTGTTAAAATTAATCCAAGACCAGAAGTTGAAATGAAATTCAAAGATGAGGCCAGAATCAAAATGAGAGAAGTAGAAAAAAAGATTGACACAGAGCAAAATCGTGTTATTATTAATAAAACTATGAAAAACGATTCTATAAAGAAAACTAAAACTCATCAAAAGGTCGGATGGCTAAAAGGCTATGTTGGTAAAGTTGATGAGGGTGACAAATAATGGATTGGACATCATTAAACACCGTAGAATTTTCTATAACAACATATTGCCAGGCTAAATGCCCTTTGTGTGCAAGAACTAATAAAAAAACTTTAGAAAAAATTGACTGGTTACCTTTGCAACATCTTCCTTTGGACGAATATAAAAATGCATTAGATCAAACCAAGCCTAATAAAGTTATAAGTTTTTGCGGAGATTATGGTGATCCAGTTATGCATCCACAAGTTGAAGACTTTCTTGATTATGCTGTAGAAAATAATTATAGAGTACAATTACATACAAATGGTGGAATACGTACAAAAGATTGGTATGAAAAAATTGCAAAAAAATATAAAAATAAAGTTTCAGTAATATTTGCTATAGATGGAATAGATGAAGAAACAAACTCAAAATATAGAGTTGGAGTTGAATTTGATCGTGCATGGGAAAATATGATGACTCATGCAAAACATAGTAATCAAATGACAGTTTGGAATTTTTTAGTATTTGATTTTAATTACGATCAACTTGATGAGGCCTATAAAATATCTAAAGAAAACAATATTGAATTTGTTCCACATATGAACAATAGGACATCAGCATACTACAATCACTTAATTAAAGATTTAACTTTAAGAGTGCAATTAGAAGAAAAGTGTGCTAATATATATAACAAAGAAGCATTGGTAGAAAGGGTTGGATCATATGGCAATTAAATGTCAGTCAAAAGGTATTATTATTGACTATGATAACAAAGTTTATCCTTGCTGTTATTTGTTAACTAGGGAAGCATTTCCTGAAGAAAGAAGTAAGTACTTGAGTAAGTTAGAAGAAAATTGGAATAGTTTAAAAAAACATTCTTTAGAAAAAATTTTAAAACATAAGGCATTTACGGAACATTTTAATGAAAAACATTGGAATGATAAAAACAATTGCGATGAGGTATGTTCATCTCTTTGCTCAACAAAGAAAGAAAAATAATGGTTAAGAAAAAAGACGATCAATTTACCTGTTCATTTTGTGGTAAAACAAGAGAAAAAGTAAAAAAATTAATTGCTGGGCCTAAAGTATATATTTGTAATGAATGTATTGATTTGTGTCATTCAATTTTAGAAGAAAGTGAAGTAAGAGCAATTGAAAAAGATTCACAAGAATTAAAAAAAATAGTACCAGATGAATTAAAAGCACATCTTGATGAACACGTTATTGGACAAGAACAAGCAAAAAAAGTTTTAAGTGTAGCAGTATATAATCATTATAAAAGATTAGCAAATCCTGTAGTAGATGGTGTTGAGTTAGAAAAATCAAATGTACTACTAGTTGGTCCAAGTGGTTGTGGTAAAACATTACTTGCTAAAAAAATAGCAGATTATTTAGATGTGCCTTTTGCTCAAGCAGATGCAACAACATTAACTGAATCAGGGTATGTAGGTGACGATGTTGAAAACATTATTTTAAGACTTTTACAAAGTTGTGACTTTGATGTTGAACGTGCAGAAAAAGGTATAGTTTATATAGATGAAATAGATAAAAAATCACGTAAGTCTGAAAATACATCAATTACAAGAGATGTATCAGGAGAAGGTGTACAACAAGCATTATTGAAATTACTTGAAGGAACAGTAGTTAGAGTTCCACCAGGAGGCGGTAGAAAGCACCCACAACAAGATATGATTAGTGTAGACACAACAAACATATTATTTGTAGTTGGTGGTGCGTTTGTTGGATTAGATGACATTATAAGAAAAAGATTAAACATGAATACATCAATTGGATTTGGTGCTTCTGTAGTTTCAGAAAAAGAGTTTGAACAATCACTAGAAAAAGTTGAACCAGATGATATTGTTAAATTTGGTTTAATACCAGAAATGGTAGGTAGATTGCCAGTAGTGGTTGCTTGTCATAAATTACAAAAACAAGATTTAAAAGATATACTTGTTAAACCAAAAAGTGCAATACTAAAACAATTTCAAAAAATGTTCCAACTAGATGGAATAGAATTAGAGTTCAGTGAAGATGCTGTTGACATTGTTTGTGATTTAGCATTAGAGAAAGATATTGGTGCAAGGGGATTGAGATCAGTTTTAGAAAAACATCTATTGCAATTACAATATGAATTACCTATGTTAAAAGAACAAGGTGTAGAACGTATTGCTATAAATGAAACTTTTATTACTAAAAATAAACCACCTATGTTGATTTATAAAGAAGTAGATAAAAAGAACGGGGCGTAGTGAGAAAACCATTTTTTAAAAAAAATAAACCATCTGTTTTATTAAATTCTGCAATCACTTTTCCTACTATTAGGTTAATTGATCCAAATGGTGATTTTATAGGAATAGTAAGGAATCAAGAAGCACAGCAAAAGGCAAGAGAAGCAGGGCTAGATTTAATTTGTATTGCTCAAAAGGCAGATCCACCAGTTTGTCGTGTTATGGATTTTGGTAAATGGAATTACGAAAAACAAAAAGCAGATAAAGAAAAAAAGAAAAAAGAAAGAGAAAATCGTATTGATTTACATGAAGTACAATTACGTCCTGGAACAGATGTTCATGATCTAAATGTTAAATTAAAAAAAGTGCAAGAATTTATTGATGATGGTGATAAAGTTAAAATGGTTATGAAACTTAGAGGAAGAGAAATTGGTAACGGACCAATATTTATAGATCAGTTTAAACTTATGATTTCTGGCCAATTAAATCAAGGTAAGTTTGATTCGCCTCCAAAACAATTTGGTAATAAAATTATTGCTACAGTTACTAAAGCAATTGATAAAAAAAATGCTTGACAATAATCTAAATGATGTTATTATAATAATATGAAGTATAACTCAAAACCAAGAAAAACATTTGAAATCGGCAAATTTCAAAGCGATAAGCCAAAATGGAAAGATAAGAAACCAAGATACGAAAAACTTCCAGGAATGGCAGTAGCAGTTCAAGACAATAATGTTGAAAAAGCAATTAGACGTCTTAAAAAAATGCTAATGAAAGAAGGAATAATGCAAGAACTTCGTGATAGAAAATATTACGTTAAACCTTCTGAAAAGAAAAGAGTAGCGAAAAAAGCCGCGATAAGAAGAGCTCGAAGAGATAGAAAATTAGAAGAGCTTGGATTACCTCCTAAACGAAGCAGACGTTAGTATCATGATTGATAAGATTTCGAAGTGGATCAAGGACTACGCCTTGGCTCATAATAGAAAGTCTTTAGTTGTAGGAATATCAGGCGGAATAGATTCAGCAGTAGTAAGTACCTTATGTGCAAAAACAAAATTACCTGTTTATGCAATTTCAATGCCAATAGCACAAATAGAATCACAACATGATTTAAGTATAGCACACGGTGAATGGCTAGAACAAAAGTTTAATAATGTAAAGCACGACATAATTGATTTAGATAAAGTCTACGATAAGTTTTGGTTAGAACTATTTAATGAATATGGTAGTGAACTGGCATTTGCAAATTCAAAATCAAGATTAAGAATGGTTACACTACATCAAATATCTAGTGCTAAAAAAGGTATTGTTGTTGGCACAGGAAATAAAGTTGAAGATTTTGGAGTAGGATTTTATACAAAGTATGGAGATGGTGGTGTTGATATTTCTCCAATAGCAGATTTAATGAAATCTGAAGTTTGGCAACTAGGTAAAGATCTTGGTGTATTGCAAGAAATTATAGATGCTGAACCTACAGATGGTTTGTGGGAAGATGGTAGAACAGATAAAGATCAACTACATGGACTGTCATATGAGCAAATGGAACACGCAATGGTACATGGACCAGACAGTGAATATTACGATAAATATCAAAAGATAAGGAAACCAAATTTACATAAAATGGAACCAATACCGGTATTTAAAAATGACAGTACAACACAAACATCTAATCGTAAGGGCTGAAGTTAAAAAGCCACCTACTAATCAAAAGTGGGCTCACACTTGGTTAACAGAATTAGTGTCAAAAATTGGTATGCAAATATGCCAAGGACCTATTACAACATATTTAGATATGCCAGGCAACAGAGGTTTAACTGGTTTGGTAATTATCGAAACATCACATATAGCATTACATTGTTGGGATGAAACAGATCCAGGTTTATTACAACTTGATGTTTACACTTGTGGCGAACTTCCAACAGATGTTATATTTGAAGAAATTAAACAATTTGATCCTGTTAAAGTAGAGTATAAGTTTTTAAATAGAGAACGTGGCTTAACAGAGATTGAACTATAGGCGATTAGCTCAGTTGGTTAGAGCATTCCGTTGATAACGGAAAGGTCATAAGTTCGAGTCTTATATCGCCTACCATGGGTGGTTAGCTCAGTTGGTAGAGCACCTCGTTTACACCGAGGGGGTCAAAGGTTCGAGTCCTTTACTACCCACCATGGAGTGTTAGCTCAATTGGTTAGAGCACCCGCCTGTCACGCGGGAGGTTGAGGGTTCGAGTCCCTTACACTCCGCCAGAAAAAAGGTATGAAAAAAATTGTTACAGTGGCTATCAAGAAAAATACAAATTATAGATGTCAACTATATAGGAAATTGGAGACATCGCACAATGAATAGTTTACCAAAATGGAATTCAAGATGGAAAAGACGTTTTGCTTGGTATCCTGTTAAACTTGATAATGGTGATATAATTTTGTTTAAATACTATTGGGTAAATGAAACTTATATGCAAAATCCATATAATGGTGCAAAAGGTTTTATAGTACAAACACGAATATCAGAAAACGATCGTGTAATAGATAAACTGAGTAAGTAATATGATTGATTTAGAAACATTAGATTTACGTACACTACAAACAGAAGCGGCAAAAGTATTAGCAAGTTATCTAGAACCTACAAATAATGGACTGGCTGAAATTAATAAAAAATGTAATCATGATTCAACAATTTTTTACAAAGAAGTACTTAAATTGTATATTAAAGAATTTGGCGATTTACCAAGTAAAGCTGGACCAGGAAAAGAAGTATCATTAGTATCCGATAAATATTGATACTATGTCATTTAGTATTAATAACATAACAAAGTTCGATGTCGAAATTACAAATAAGTGTAACGCAAGATGTCCAGGGTGTATCCGTACAGTTGATGGTGATACACATCCATTTTTAAAACAAAATATAACTGAATGGTCATTGGAAGAATTTTCTAATATATTTCCAAAAGAACTAATAGCAGATAAAGAATTTATTTTTGGTGGTACAGTTGATGATCCATTTATGAATAAAAATATTGTTACTATTACAAAATATATTTTAGATAATGGCGGTTCGATTGAAATGCACACAAACACAGGAGCAAACACTAAAGAAACATTTGCAGAAATGGGAAAAATGAGTAATGAATCTCAACGACTATTAGTAGTTTTTTCTGTAGATGGTTATAAAGATACAAATCATTTATATAGAGTAAATGTTAATTGGAAGAAAGTTGTTGAAAATATGACGGCTTATGCAACAGCAAAGGGACTTTGTAAATGGGAATACCTAGTTTTTGATCATAATTATGATGATATAGATAATGCAAAAAAATTAGCAGAGCAATTAGATATTAAATTTGTGTTAAGACAAAACGTACGAAATAATCGTAGTTGGTTTAGTAAAAGTAAAATCAAAGAAGAAGGCAAAATAGTAACTAAAGAGTTTGAAGTAAAAACAACTGATAAATTCCAACATCCAGAAACAGCAGGAGTAACAAAATATAATGATAAATTTGAAGTTACTCAAAAAGAAGGTAAAAGTATTTCTTGTAAAATGTATCATGACAAAACTGTGTTTATAGATTGGAATTATAAAGTTTGGCCATGCTGTTGGTTTGCTACTGAAAATTTTGAACAACACGAATACTTTCATATGTTAATTGACCAATTTGGTGATGATTGGAATAGTTTAAAACATCATAGTTGGAACGAAATACTAGGACACAAATATTATAGTCGTTTGTTACATGAAAGTTGGAATGGCCAACAATCAAACTATTATAATCCTACGTGTTTTAAACAATGTGGCGATAATGCGGCCAGACAGAGCTATAAATTTCAAGAAATTTAAAAAAATCCTATTTTGGCTCTTGACTTTTTAAAAAAAGTGCTTATATTATATATTGTACAACATTAGTTGTATAAATATGTGTGTAGATTGCTATGATAGGGTCTACATATAAAATATAAACTTGCTTAAAGGAGGAGTTAAAATGACTAGAAATCTATCTATTTTTAATCAGTTACGTCCAGTAACTGTAGGGTTCGATAATATATTTGACCACTTTGAAAGAATGTTTGACGGAGACGTTATGAACATTCCACAGGTTAATTATCCACCATATAATATCGTAAAGACAGGTGAAAACACCTACGATATTGAATTAGCATTAGCAGGATTCAGCAAAGATGATATTGATGTTGAATACGAAAATAATGTTTTAACTGTAAAATCAATCAAAAAAGCAGAAGAAGTTCAAGAAAACGATGCAGTACTTCATAGAGGTATTTCAAAAAGAATGTTTTCTAAATCTTTTACTGTTTCAGATGATGTTGAAGTTAAAGGTGCAGAACTTAAAGATGGTTTGCTTAAAGTTTCTTTGGAAAGAATTATTCCAGAATCTAAAAAGCCAAGAACTATCAAAATTAAGTAATTAACAGGAAAGGAGATATATTAGAACCATGAGTAAAATAATTGGTATTGACTTAGGTACAACAAACTCTTGCGTATCCATTATGGAAGGTAAGGGAGCCAAAGTTATAGAAAATGCAGAAGGTACTAGAACAACACCATCTGTAGTATCGTTTGGAGATGAACAATTAGTAGGTACACCAGCAAAAAGACAGGCTGTTACAAATCCTACTAATACGGTTTTTGCTTCTAAACGTTTAATAGGAAGAAAATTTGATGGAGATTCTGTACAAAAAGACATACAGACATCACCATTTAAAATTGTAAAGGCGGAAAATGGAGATGCTTGGGTAGAAGCTAACAACGAAAAATACTCACCATCACAAATTTCGGCTTTCGTTCTTCAAAAAATGAAAGAAACAGCAGAAAAGTATTTAGGACAAGAAGTAACTAAAGCGGTTATTACTGTTCCTGCGTACTTTAACGATTCACAAAGACAAGCAACTAAAGATGCAGGTAAAATTGCAGGACTTGAAGTTGAAAGAATTGTGAATGAACCAACTGCGGCGGCACTTGCTTACGGGTTAGATAAGAAAAAAACTGGTACGGTTGCTGTATATGACTTAGGTGGGGGTACTTTTGATATTTCTATTTTAGAAATAGGTGACGGAGTATTTGAAGTTAAGTCAACAAATGGTGATACATCATTGGGTGGTGAAGATTTTGACAATGCATTAGTAGATTATATACTAGCAGAGTTCAAAAAAGACTCAGGTGTAGATCTAAAAAATGATAATCTTGCACTTCAACGTGTAAGAGAGGCGGCAGAAAAGGCAAAATGTGAATTATCATCTGCAACACAAACAGATATTAGTTTACCATTTATTACTGCTGACAAATCTGGACCAAAACATTTAAATCTTAAATTAACAAGAGCTAAATTTGAAGCATTGGTTGATCATTTAGTTGATAAAAGTTTACAACCATGTAAACAAGCTCTAAAAGATTCAGGATTTAGTGCTGGAGACATTAGTGAAGTTATTCTTGTAGGTGGTATGACAAGAATGCCTAAGGTTCAAAAAGCAGTTCAAGACTTTTTTGGTAAAGAACCAAATAAAAGTGTAAATCCAGATGAAGTAGTAGCAATTGGAGCCGCAATTCAAGGTGGTGTATTACAAGGTGATGTTAAAGATGTGTTACTTTTAGATGTAACACCGTTATCACTTGGTATTGAAACACTTGGAGGTGTATGCACGAAGCTAATTGAGAAGAATACAACTATTCCAACAAAGAAAAGTCAAGTATTCTCAACTGCTGATGATGGTCAAACGGCAGTTACTATTAGAGTAATGCAAGGTGAACGTGAAATGGCCGCTGATAATAAGTTACTAGGTAACTTTGACTTGGTAGGTATTGCATCTGCACCAAGAGGTGTACCTCAAATTGAAGTAACATTTGATATTGATGCTAATGGTATCGTAAATGTTAGTGCAAAAGATAAAGGCACTGGCAAAGAACAGAAGATACAAATACAAGCATCAGGTGGATTAAGTGATGCTGACATTGAACAAATGGTTAAAGACGCTGAAGCCAACAAAGAAGCTGACAAACAAAAAAGAGAAACAGTAGAAACTAGAAATCAAGCAGATACATTAGTACATTCTACTGAAAAAACTCTTAAAGAACACGGCGACAAACTATCTGTTGAAGATAAAAAGAAAGTTGAAGATGATCTTACTGCATTAAAAGAAGCATTAAAATCTGAAAATAATCAAGATATTAATGATAAAGTAAAATCTTTAACTGAATCTGCAATGAAATTAGGAGAGGCTGTGTATAAAGACCAACAACAGCAAACATCAGAAAATACTTCTAATGATACTAAAAACAACGATAATGTTGTTGATGCAGACTTTGAAGAAGTTAAAAAATAATTAACTGTACTGTTAAACCCCGGGACTATCTTTTCCGGGGTTTCTCTTGAATAACGATAAATACTTTTATAAAACACTTTCAAGAAGGGCTTGTTAACAATGAACGTAACTAAAATAAAAAAACACGGAATTTTTTTAAAATGGTGGTGGTTTTTTTGTTTATTATTTGCCGCAACAGCATTATTAATAAATTTTCAAGTACATGAGTTACTATGGCAAAACGATAAAACAAAATTATCTTTTTTTATACTATCTATTTTTTATGCAATGACGTTTCATTGTGGTTATGAAAGTTGGAAATTAAGTCAACTTGCAAATGGTGATATAAAAAAATTAGATAATTTAGATACAAGACATGAACCAGGTTGGTTTGCATCAGATATTTTATTAACATTAGGTCTAATTGGAACTGTATCTGGATTTATATTAATGTTAGCTGGAGCATTCAGCGGAATTAATATTGCTGACGTATCTTCAGTTCAGGCCGCATTAGCAAGAATGGCAGTTGGTATGTCGACAGCACTATATACAACGTTGACAGGATTAATTACAAGTACAATATTAAAATTTCAGTATTTTAGATTAGATCAAGACTTAGAGAGGTATAGACAAAGACAAGCATCCAACCTAATAGAACAGGTTGTTGAAAAACAAAAGGATTAAACAATGTCTACATCACGACGCCATCGCAGTTACGGGTCACAAGTTGCTTTCATAGATTTATTATTCAATACACTAGTTGGTTTTGTATTTTTATTCGTTATGGCATTTGTTTTAATAAATCCAATTGCTAAAAAATCTAATGTTGAGCTAAACGCAGAATTTATTATTACATTAAAATGGCCAAAAAAATCAGAAGATGATGTAGATCTTTGGGTAAGAGATCCATTAGGAAATATTGCTGGATTTAAATCTAAAGACGTTGGGCTTATGAGTTTAGATAGAGATGATCTTGGAGGTTCAAACGATACAGTTATTGGTGCAGATGGTAAACCAATTAAAGTATATAACAATGAAGAACATATGACAATTAGAGGAATTATACCAGGAGAGTATATTGTTAATATTCACTTATATAATAAAAAATTAGAAAAACAAGTTAAAAGAAAGAGTAAATACTATCCTAACATACCTGTAACGATTACAGTAGAAAAATTAAATCCATATGGAATCGTAACAGTTAGAGAAATTACATTAACAGAAAAAGGACAAGAAATTACAGCAGTTAGATTTACAGTAGATGAAGAAGGAAACGTTTCAAATGTAAATCAGTTACCATATCAAATGATAGGTAATCCATATACTGGTACAGATGATGGAATTAATCCAACATCTAACCTGGGGGCTGGGCAAAATCAATATTTTGGAGCACCATAGTTTATGATACAAGGACATATATTTTTAGTACTACTTTTAATGATTATAGGAGCAACAGTACTATGGACGTTTATATCTTCATCTGGAAGTAGATGGGGAATGAAAGCAATAATGACTTTATTAGTTGTATTAGCAATCTTAAGTTCTTGGATTGGATTAAAAACAATGTATGGGTATCCATATGATTCATATCCAAATCATGAAAAATATTTTTTAATAGGCCAACACGTTAAAGAACCAAATATTAAAAGTGGTGATCCAGGAGCAATTTATCTATGGTTAATTATTAGAGAGGCCAATGTAGAGAATTTAACTTGGGTAGATAAGTTAAGTGATCTATTTAATGGTAGACAACCGCGTGTTTATACTATACAATACAATAGACAAATGCATGAAGAATTACAAAGAATAGATGAGCAAAGAAAAGGACAACCTTTTCCAATAACTCTTGCACCAAAAGATGAAGGTGAAAGAGGTCAAGCACATCAAGGTAATGATCGTGAAGATAGACAAGAATTTGTACCGTACATTTTACCAGATACAGTACTAATTGAAAAAAATGTAAATTAAAGGATTAAAATGACAGAACAAGGTAATGCAAACGCAACAGCAAATATACAAACAACAACTAGTACAGAATTAGATGAGCCTAGTAAGTATAATGTTATTTTGTTAAATGATGATTATACACCTATGGACTTTGTAACAGAAGTATTGATGGATATTTTTAGAAAAACAAAAGAACAAGCTGAAGCTGTCATGTTAAAAATTCACGAAGAAGGCAAAGGTGTTGCCGGAACTTATGTATTTGAAATAGCAGAACAAAAAGCAATTGAAACTACAGCAAAAGCAAGGTCGCAAGGACATCCGCTTAATTGTACAGTTGAAAAAGAATAATAATAAGGAATAAAAATGTTTAGATTTTTTACCACTAGAAAATGGTTACTATGGGCCTGGCTAGGTTCAGCAATTATTTTAGGATCACTTTGGGTACAAGTAAAAATTGATGTTAAAATAAATGAATGGTTTGGTGTATTTTATGATATGATTCAAAAAGCACTTGCTACACCAAATGCAATTACACTACAAGAATACTTTGCAAGTTTGCTTTCGTTTATAACACTAGCAGGAATTTATATTGCGTTATATGTTGCAATTAGTTTTTTTACAGCACACTTTTTATTTAGATGGCGTACAGCAATGGTTGAATGGTATCATTCAGTTTATGATAAAGCAAGAAATATAGAAGGTGCATCACAAAGGGTACAAGAAGACACAATTAAGTTTACAAGAATTATGGAAGGCTTAGGTACAAGTTTTATCGAGTCAATAATGGTACTAGTACAATTTGTTCCTATACTACTTGGATTATCAATTGGTATACCAATATTCTTTTTTGGAGATTGGCAATATGGTTTAATTACTGGTGCTTTACTTTGGACACTTGGTGGTACTGCATTCTTAATAGGATTAGGATGGATACTTAGACTAGTAGGTGTAGAATATGACTTACAAAAGAAAGAAGCGGCCTATAGAAAAATATTAGTTATTGCAGAAGATGATGGTAATGTAAGACCAAAAAGAATTGATGAATTATTTGATGATGTTCGTAGTATTCACTTTTTAAGTTATGTGCGTTATTTGTATTTTAATGTAGGACGTATGGCATACTTACAAGCAAACGTATTAAGTGCTTATGTATTTTTAGCACCAGCCATTGTAGCAGGTGTAGTAACACTTGGGGTTATGCAACAAATTATTAGAGCATTTGGAAGAGTTGAAGGCTCAATGCAATATCTATTAAAAGCATGGCCTACTATCATAGAACTGGCAAGTGTTTACAAACGTTTAAGAGAATTTGAAGCTAAATTACCTAAGGAATAAAATGAGCGAAGAATTAGATAAAACAAAACTAGCAGTATTTGATCAAATAGTTAAAAACTTAAAAGAAGTTTACGATCCAGAAATATCGGTTAACATTTATGATTTAGGATTAATATATAGAATAGATTTAGAAGAGCTTCCTAAAGCTCACGTTACACATACGTTAACTTCAGCATTTTGTCCAGCCGCAGATCAAATTGTGGCCGACATACGTTCAGCGACTGAATCAGTAGAAGGTGTAGAAAGTTGTGAAATTACAACTACTTTTGATCCACCTTTTGGTCCAGAAATGATGAGTGAAGATGCCAAATTAGTGCTTGGCATTTTTGAATAATTGTAGTATAATAAAACATAAGGATTAAAAAAATGAATATTACAAAAGGTTTATACAAAGCATTAGAATCAAAATACCTTGCTGACATTGAAGATGCAAGAGTTAGAGTAGCAATTTATTTTGAAAAATCAGTTGCAATTGGTGAACATCCTCAACACACAGAAGAAATGGATAAGTTGTTAGGACAAATAGCCCATGCTGAAGATAATCTAAATGCTTTAAAAAAATATTTTAACGAATATGACAATTAAAGAACTATTACAAGAAATTGGTGTAGATGAAAATCTATACAATGTACTAAATGGTGAATCAGTAGTATCTCCAATTGATGCTAATGAAATTGCCAAAGTTAAAAATACTACTAGACAAGAATATGAAGCAAAAGTGCTTAATTTAAAACAAGCACAAATTGACTGGAGAACAATACCTGCACCACAACGTGGTGAAGTTATTAGATTGTTTGGTGAAGAACTTCGTAAATACAAAAACGAACTTGGAAGATTAGTTACTATTGAAAATGGTAAAATATTTCAAGAAGGTTTAGGTGAAGTTCAAGAAATGATAGACATTTGCGATTTTGCAGTTGGATTATCAAGACAGTTATACGGATTAACAATGCCAAGTGAAAGACCTGGTCACCGTATGCAAGAAATGTGGAATCCTTTAGGGGTGGTAGGAGTTGTTTCAGCATTTAACTTTCCTGTAGCAGTATGGAGTTGGAACTTTGCTATTGCAACAGTATGTGGTAATGCAACACTTTGGAAACCATCACCTAAAACACCACTTGTATCACTTGCTTGTCAAACAATATTTAAAAAAGCAGTTGAACGTTCAGGTATATCTCAAGCAGAACATATTTTAGAATTAGTTATTGGTGCTAATGAACCTGCAGAATGGATTGCAAATGACAAACATATTAATTTAGTTTCATTAACAGGATCAACAGCAATGGGTCAAGCATTAGGTAAAAATGTTACAGAACGATTTGGTAGAGTGCTAATGGAACTTGGTGGTAACAATGCAATGATAGTTACACCAAATGCAGATATGAAATTAGCGATAAGAGCCATATTGTTTAGTGCTGTAGGTACAGCAGGACAAAGATGTACTACTTTACGTAGAGTAATTGTACATAGATCAATATATGAACAATTAGCAAAATATTTAAAAAAATATTATGCAAAAATTACAGTTGGTAATCCTTTAGATGAAGGAGTACTTGTAGGTCCTTTAGTTAGTGAACAATCATATGAAAGTATGAAATCAACATTAGATAAGTGTGAAGAACTAGGGGAAGTAACTGGTGGATCAAGATTAGATATGCCAGGAGTATATGTTAAACCTGCAATAGTAGAATTATCTAAAGCAGAAGAAATTACAAAAACAGAAACATTTGCACCTTTGCTTTACATTATACCATATGATGAATTAGCAGAAGCAATAGCAATTAATAATAATGTACCACAAGGTTTAAGCAGTTGTATCTTTACAAAAGATTTACAAGAAGCTGAATTGTTTATTGGAGCAAATGGATCTGACTGTGGTATTGTAAATGTTAATATTGGTCCTAGTGGGGCTGAAATTGGCGGAGCCTTTGGTGGAGAAAAACACACAGGCGGTGGAAGAGAAAGTGGTTCAGACGCATGGAAACAATATATGCGTAGAAGCACGGTAACTGTAAATTACTCAACAGACTTGCCGTTGGCACAAGGAGTTGAATTTAATGTCTAAGGAGATGAATATGAATCTAGTACCAATGGTTGTTGAACAATCGTCAAGAGGTGAAAGAAGTTATGATATTTTTTCACGTTTATTAAAAGAAAGAATTATTTTTATAACTGGTCCAATTACTGATACAGTAGCAAGTTTAGTATGTGCCCAATTATTGTTTTTAGAATCAGAATCTAAAGACAAGGATATCTATATGTATATTAACTCGCCAGGAGGTAGTGTTACAGCAGGGTTGGCAATGTATGATACTATGCAATATGTTAAGCCAGATATTTCAACAGTAAGTATTGGATTATCAGCAAGTGCAGGATCGTTATTATTAATGGCAGGTACAGCCGGTAAAAGAATATCATTACCTAATTCAAAAATAATGATACACCAACCATCAGCAGGTTTCCAAGGACAAGCAACTGATATTGAAATTCATGCAAAAGATATTTTAGATACAAAGAAAAGATTAAATGAATTGTATGTAAAACATTGTGGAAAAGATTTAAAAACAATTGAAGATGCTATGGAACGTGATAATTATATGAATCCAGATCAAGCATTAGAATTTGGCCTAATTGACAAAATTGTTGAAAAACGATAGTGTACAGATTAGTTGGATATTTTGATCACGAAAAGCATTCGGAATTAGCAAACCAAAAAAATTTGCCAAGAACATACATACCTAATCATGCAGATGATATTATTGCTGTAACTGACAAGCAATATGTTTTAATAAAATTAAGATATCCTGACATAGAAACATTAGGTTTTTATTCATTTCCACTTGATTATTTTGATTAAAACAAGTATAATAGTATTATGGCACTAGATATATTTCATTTAAGTTACCAAGAGCCTTATGCAGATAAAACTTGGAAATCACTTGTAAAAAAGTTTCCTTATGCTAGACGTGTAAAAGGTGTAAAAGGAATTTTTAATGCACACAAACGTTGTGCAGAATTGGCCTATACAAAAAGTTTTTATGTAGTTGATGCAGATGCAATACTAGAACCAGATTTTGATTTTAGTTTTAAGCCAAGTAAATGGGATGAGCATTGTACTCACGTTTGGCGATGCCGTAATCCAATAAATGATTTAGTATATGGTTATGGTGGAGTTAAACTATTTCCAACTGAAACTTGTAGATCTGCAAATGAATGGAGAATTGATTTTACAACATCAGTATCAAATAAGCCTGGAGAAAAAGGAGCATTTAAGGCAATGCCAACGATTAGTAATGTTACAGCATTTAACACAGATCCTTTTAATACTTTTAAATCAGCATTTAGAGAATGTACAAAGTTAGCGGCAAAAGTAATTGACAAACAAAAAGATCATGAAACAGAACAACGTTTAAATATATGGTGTAGTGTTGGTAATGATAGAGGCTTTGGTGAATATGCAATTGCTGGTGCTATTGCTGGTAGAGAATATGGCGAAACAAATAAAAACAATATGGAGGCATTGAGTAAGATAAATGACTTTGGCTGGCTTGAACAACAGTTCAACAAAATCCAAATCTCATCTAGAGACGCACGAGTTATTGGATAGATTTGAATTATTGTATGACAATATAGAAGAACTAAAAGATCTTAGACGTGCAGTTATTGATGAAGATTTATCATCTATATTTAGACTAGCACAATCTATATCTGCGGATCCTGAGAAGTTTGAAGAATTTAGAAAAGCCATTATAGAATCAAATTTATATTCAGTTTTTAGAATTATTGATAATCTAGATAGTGAACATTATGATGAATTTAGAAAAGCAGTACTTGAAAAAAATATACACTCGATATTTAGAGTACTAGAATACATTGAAAATAATCCAAAAATGGAAATGCTTAGAAAAGCAATTATTAACAAAGGTGAAAGTTTTGAAGTATTAAAATTATTTGTTGATAGTGAAGTATTAATTACATTACCAAAAACAATTAAAAGTTTTCCAAGACTTAATGTAAAAGATGCTTATGCAAGAGGACAATTACATAGTAAAAAATGGTTAGTGTCAGAAGTTGAAAAAATTGGTATGCATTTAGGTACAGTATTTTTATGTGCAGGTTGGTATGGCACACTAGCAACTATGTTGTTTGAATCTAAAAAAATACATTTAGATAAAATAAGAAGTTTTGATATTGATTCTACTTGTTGGCAAATTGCTGAATCAATTAATAAACCTTGGGTAATGAATGAGTGGCAATTTAAAGCAACAACAGAAGATATACATAAAATTAATTTTAAAGAACATACATATACAACCTTAAGATCCAACGGTACAGAAAGAGAATTATTTGATTCACCAAAAACTATTATTAATACATCTTGTGAACATATAGAAAATTGGAATAATTGGTGGGATGGAATTCCTAATGGAAAACTTTGCATACTACAATCAAATGATTATTTTGATTTGCCAGAGCATATTAATTGTGTAAAAGATGTAGATGATTTTAAATCAATAGCACCAATGTCTAACTATCTTTATACAGGTGAACTAGTCTTAGGAAAATACACGAGGTATATGTTAATAGGTATTAAGTAATGCCTAAACTAACATACACATTAAGAACATTAAATCAGCCAGTGCTTTTTAAAGAAACAGGAAAAGTTTTGGAGATTCCAATGAAAGAAGATGAACTTGAAGTAGTACATAAGATTGAAGAATGGATAAAAGAAAATTGTAGTGAAAAAGCCGTTATAGAATTCTTTGAAAGTTATGATTATATGGGCAATGACAAAATTGTAATTGATTTTAAAAGCAAAGAAGATATGCTACTTTTCAAACTACAATTTGAGTAGTAAATACATATATGTACAGGTACAGCGACATAAGAACAGTCCACTTAGAAATCACTGCAAAATGCCAAGCCGCTTGTTTGCAATGTGATCGTAATATAAATGGTGGAGAACTTAATCCTAATATAAACTTAGATGAGCTATCACTTGAGGATTGTAAAAAAATTTTTACACCTGATTTAGTAAAACAATTAGATAGTTTGTTTATGTGTGGTAATTTAGGAGATCCTGTAGTGGCTAAAGATTCATTAGAAGTAATGGAATATTTACGAAAACAAAATTCAAATATATGGTTAAGCATGAACACAAATGCTGGTGCTAAAAAACCTGAATGGTGGCGTGAACTTGCAAAAGTAATAGGACGTAAAGGTCATGTTATTTTTAGTTTTGACGGATTAAAAGATACTAACCATTTATATAGACAAAATGTTAATTGGGATATATGTATGGATTCATCACAAGCATTTATTGATGCTGGTGGTAGAGCAAGATGGGATTATTTAATATTTGGTCATAATCAACATCAAGTAGAAGAAGCAGAAGCATTATCGAAACGTATGGGATTTGAAAAATTTATGAGTAAAAAAACTGGTAGGTTTTTTAGTAATGTAAAAGCAAAAGGTAAAGAAGAACACCAAGGTGTAAACCGTAAAGGTAAAGAAACACAAAAACTAACAAAGCCAGATGAAAAGTATGTAAATAAAGCTCTTAAAAAATTAGATCCACTTGTAGAAAAATATGGTTCTATGGATGAGTATTACAACCAAGCAAGAATTAATTGTAAAGTATTAAAAGATATGAATGTTTATGTTAGTGCTACAGGACATCTAATGCCTTGTTGTTGGGTAGCAGGACAAATGTATAAATGGTGGGAGAAGCCAGGACAAAATCAAATTTGGAGATTTATAGAAGAGGTTGGAGGTTTAGATGAGTTATCAGTTTTACAACATGGATTTAAAAAAGTACTAGAAGGAGAATTTTTTAACAACATAAAATCAAGTTGGAAGAAAGATTCTTGTGAAGGCGGAGATGGAAAATTAAAAGTGTGTTCAGTTAAATGCGGTACAGAGTTTGATCCTTTTGGTGCACAGTTTGAAGATAACTTCGTTACAACGGCAAGGTAAATATATAAAATGAGCAATAATAAACTACCATCAAAAACTTTTTGTGCTTTACCATGGATGCATTTATCAACTAGACCAGACGGTAATATGCGTGTATGCTGTACAGCGAACGCAAGTTCAGTAGGTGCAACTAATGATAAAAAACATGGCGGTCAGGTAGGTGTTTTAAAAACACAAAGTGGTAAACCTGCAAACTTAAATAATTCAAATTTAATGGAAGCATGGAATAATGACTATATGAAAAATGTTCGTTTACAAATGTTAAACGGAGATAAACCACCTGCTTGTTTAAAATGTTACAAAGAAGAAGACGCAGGACATAATTCAAAACGTATGTGGGAAACTGAATACTGGTTAAACAGATATGACATAGATGAAATTATTGGTGAAACAGCAAAAGATGGTTCTATTCCTCCAAAAATTAGATACTTAGATCTACGTATGGGATCTAAATGTAATTTAAAATGTATTATGTGTAGCCCACATGATTCATCACTATGGATTAAAGATTGGACAGAAGTTTACCCTACTATTGAAAATAAAGAATTAAAGCAAACAATGGGATGGGACAATAAAGGAAAAATGCATGGTGCTACATATAACTGGCATAAAAATAATCCAACGTTTTGGGATCAGTTATACGAACAAATACCTCATATGTATCAGTTATACTTTGCAGGTGGTGAGTCAACAATTATTGAAGAACATTATACATTATTAGAAGAAGTTATAAAACGTGGATATGCACACAAAATAGAATTACGTTATAATTCAAATGGTGTTGAAATGCCAGATAGATTATTTGAATTATGGAGTCATTTTAAAAGAGTAAGGTTTCATTATAGTGTAGACTCAATTGAAGAAATGAATCGTTATATACGTTTTCCAGCAGACTGGGATAATACAGTTAAGCAATTTCATTTGTTAGATAATACAGAAGATAAAGTTGAAGTTACTGTGGCGTGTGCAGTACAGGCACTAAACATTTATTATATACCAGATTTTATTAAATGGAAATGGGAGCAAAATTTTAAAAAAATTAACATATGGCCTTTTGGAGCAGGAATGATTAATTATCATTTTGTATATTGGCCTGGACATCTAAATGTAAAAGCATTGCCACAATGGATGAAAGATAAAACAAAACAAAAATATGAAGAATTTTATCCATGGTTATTAAACAATTGGAAATTATCAGGGGCACCAAACAAAGAAGCATTTATGGAAGCAAGTTACGGAATTAAAAGATTACAAGGCATGATCAAATTTATGATGAGTGAAGATTGGTCACAACGTATGCCACAGTTTAGAGAATACATAGTAAAATTTGATAAGCAAAGAGGAACTGACTTTACTAAAGTATTTCCAGAGATGGCAGACTTACTAGATGAATCTAAAGATAATATGGTTGAAGTCAACACAGGTGAAATGGTTGATAAAAAAACTGAGAAAGAATTAGAAGATGGCGGAACAATCTGATCTACATAAAAAGTGGGAAGAAATGAAAGACCACGTTACAAAGCCACGTAAAGAATTAGACGGTATGGCTATATGTCCATTTGCAAAAATGGGATTCAAACGTAATGAAGTTGAAGTTAAATGGGTTAAAAAAGATATGTTTAAAATTGCAGATGAAACTATTGAAAATTATCCAGAAGAAAAACAATTGGTATTGTGTATAGGTGACCCTAACGATTATTCATTAGAACAATTAGAAGAATGGGAAAATGAAAATCAACCAACAGCAGTTGCTAATGATTTATACATTTATACATCTTATAAATCAGAAGAAAAACAAGGTTCTGTAGGAGTTGAAAAAAATACAGATAAACTTATTCCTGGATTAGGATCTGGTAATAAAGGTTTAGCAATTATACAAATACAAGGACTTGCAGATTTAAATGAAAAGTCAGAGTGGATTCATAGGAACACAAAGTATTATGATAATTGGGATAAAAAATATTATGATGCTATTGTAAAAAGAAGATACAAAGACAGCAAATATGATAGTGAGGAATTTGAAAAATGATAGTAAAAGCATATTCAGAGTTTCAACAATTAGAAGAAGTTATAGTAGGTAATACATACGCACCTGATTGTTTTGATAAAAGTGATTTTAACCAAGAAGCTAAAGATCTTTTAAAAAGAGTGTTTACAGAAACAGCAGAAGATTTAGAAGTACTTGTTGATATATTACAAAAAGAAGGTGTAGTAGTACAACGTCCTAAAGTAATGCAAGATCCACTTGCAAAGTATGATATGGGTGAATTTGATATTGAATATGCAAACCAACCTTTACAGCCAAGAGATATATTAGGATTTTATGGTAATAAAATTATAGAAGCATACACAAAAGATAGAACAAGGTATTTTGAAAATTGGAACACATCACATATATTAAAAGAGTATCATAATAAAGGGGCGGAATGGATATCAATGCCTAAGCCAAATCTTAATCAAAAAACATATGAAGATTATTATAATCAAGGCGAAATACTTTTTCATAATGCTAATTTAATAAAGTGTGGTAAAGATATATTTTATTCACAATCAAATCAAAAAGATCCTATAAAAGGCAAAGGTACAGAACAAGGACTAAAATGGTATAAAAGACAATTACCTGAATTTACGTTTAATGAAATACCAGTTGGTGGTCATGCTGATGGTAAAGTAGCATTAATTAAACCAGGTTTACTTGTTACTTGGAAAAAAGCATGGATACCAGAAAAGTTAAAATCTTGGGATTGTATTATAACAGAATCAGGAACAAAATTTCCTGAAGATTTTAAACAAACACGTAAAGAACATTTTTATAAAGATTATATTGAAAAATGGTTATCACATTGGATTGGCTATGTTGATGAAACTGTATTCGATGTTAATATGTTAAGTGTATCAGAAGATAAAGTTATTTGCACAGGAACAGATAAAGAAGTATTTGCAAAACTAGAACAGCATGGAGTAACACCTATATATTGGAAATTTAGACACCAATATTTTTGGGATGGCGGAGTACATTGTTTAACAGCAGATGTAAGACGTAAAGGAGAGCAGGAAAATTATTTCTAATGGACAATCAAGAATGGAAAAAACGTGATTGGGATTGGCACAAAACAATCACTAAAAAATGTGTAGCACCTTGGCATAGTCTAACTATCGAATGGGATGGTTTAGTATATGCTGATGCTGTATCATTTTCTCCATATGGAAGTATATATGAAAAAACTTTAACAGAGTTATGGGATTCTCCTAGAGCACAATCTTTACGTAAGTCATGGACAGCAGGATTACCACATAAAGAAATATGTGCTAGTTGTATTAAAAAAGAAGAAACAGTAGGAAGTTCAAGACGTCAATACTTTTATAGAAATATACCATCTGAACTTTTAAAAACAGCAACATATAATCCATTTGATAAACCAAATATTTGGTATTTAGAAATTAACTCATCTAACAAATGTAATTTAAAATGTAGGATGTGCAATGGACAAGTTTCTAGTAGTTGGGTAAAAGAAGAAATTCAGTTAGCAAAAATAACCCCTAGTTGGATGCCTGAACGTAAAACTGGAAAATATTCAAAAGTTGATTTTGAAGTAATTAAAAATGTTTTAGAAAAAAGAGAATATTTTAAAGATTTGCAATTTTTAAAATTAACAGGTGGTGAGCCATTAATGGAAGAACAAAATTATCAATTAATGGAACAATTTATTGAATGGGATATTGCAAAAAATGTTATGCTTGATATTAATACTAACGGAACATATATGAATGAAAGATTAATGAATATTGCTAAACATTTTAAATTAGTTAAGTTGCATATTAGTTTAGAAGGAACAGGAGAGTTGTATCAATATATACGTGGAGGAGATAACTTCACTATAGAACAATTAGAAAATAACATACTTGAATTTAATAGATTACCAAACACGGTTATAATTTATACAGTAACAGTACAAATATATAATATTTTTAATTTATCAGATATATGGAAATGGTATTTAAAAATACGTAAACCAACAAATGAAATTTATTTTAAAAATGTTGTTGTTAATCCACCACATTTAAATTTTCAAATATTACCTAATAGATTAAAATTAAAAGCATATGAAATAATGAAAGATGCTGAGTTGCCACAAGGTGAATATTGGCCACAAGATAGAAATCCAAATGAAGGAGTTTTTAGTCAAGGGGATATAGGATTTGGCAATATTATGAAGAATTTACAAAGCAATGATACATATAATAAGCAACGTATAAAAGAATTTGTTCAGTTTACACGTGATGTTGATAGTTTACGAAAAACAGATATTAAAAAAATTGTTCCGCAGTTAGCAGAACTATTCGAGGAAGTAAATGAAGAAAGAGTCTAAAACATTTTGTATATTACCATGGATGCATTTAGCAACCAATTCTAGTGGAAATTATAGAGTATGTTGTAATTCAACCCCTGGCAAAAATTTTATTTTAGATAAAACTGGTGCTCCTTATAAAATTTATAATTCTGATGTAAAAGAAATGTGGAATTCAGAAACATATAAGGATTTAAGATTGCAGTTACTAAATGAAGAAAAGCCAACGATGTGTCAACGTTGTTGGAGAGAAGAAGCAAGTGATATTAAATCAGCAAGACAAAGTTTTAATGAAGCATATTCACATTTTATAGAAGGTGCACTTTCTAACACAGACAAAGAAGGTAATGCTCCTTTAACTGTAGGTTATGTTGATTTGCGTTTAGGTAATTTATGTAATTTAAAATGTAGAATGTGTAATCCATGGGCAAGTAATCAATGGACAGAAGAATGGAATACAACAACATCATATGATGGAACAGATATACCAGAAGAAGAACGTACAAGATTAAAACATATGAATTGGCCCACTAATGAAAAGACTTGGGAAAATTTAATGCCAATTATTAATAGTGTAGAGGAAATATACTTAACAGGTGGTGAGCCAACACTTGCACTTGAACAATATAAATTGTTTGATCGTTGTATTGAATTAGACAAAGCAAAAGATATTATTTTAAAGTACAATACCAACTTAACTAATATTCCACCAAAGATGATTGAATATTGGAAACACTTTAAAAAGATTAAGATCAACGCATCTATAGATGGATATGATGAACTAAACAGATATATTAGATATCCAACAAATTGGAAATCAGTACACAAAAACTTATCAGCATTTTATGAAATGGAAAAAGAAGGTAAAATGAGAGTACAAGTTCATACTACTGTACAAATATATAATATTCTTGATATATCTGATTTGTTTAAGTATTTGGAACAGTATAATTATTTTCCATATTTAAACATACTTGATCATCCAGATTACTTAAATGTTAGAGTGTTACCATTACACTTAAAGGAATGTGTTGCAGAAGACTTGCAAAAATACATAGACAAGCCAAAAGTACAAGGCTTAATAAATTATATGATGGACGAAGATTGGTCGCAACATACAGATAAATTTATTGAATATACTGAACATTTAGACAAAACACGTAAGCAAAATATCCTTGATATTGCTCCTGGACTAGAAGACATAATTAATTCAAAAAAATAACTTGACAATATATAGTATCGTGTTATTATAATGACATATTAACAATTTAACAAGAGAGGTTATATGTTGAAACACTTTGTAAAACATTTTGGCCAAGCATTATTGTTTTTAATAGCAGTAATTGGTTTTGGTTGGGCTGGAGTTGAAATTGGTAAGTTTGTAGGCGGCCAATTAGAAAACGAAGCATACTCACATATTGTTGCTATTGGATTTATATTTCTAGTAGGAATGATATTTTATGCATACGGTCAAGCAAAGATTGATATAAAATATCAATCCAAATAAGGTTTTGACCCCTTCGTCTATCGGTTAGGACATCAGGTTTTCATCCTGAAAAGAGGAGTTCGATTCTCCTAGGGGTCGCCAAAAATTCTTTCGTTGATTTATCTGATAAGTATATATATAATAAGATAATAAGGAAGAACAATGTTTGAGTACCTTTTAGAAAAAATAAAAAACGGCCAGTACAACGAAACTTTAAAAAGTACAGTTGACTTACATACACTTGATAATTTTTTTACACAAGAACACTATAATAAGTTATCTAAAGAAACTGAAACTTTTAAGGAGTACGAAGAAAAAGATTCTCCACATGATGGAAAAGAGCCAACTGTTATATCTTTAAATGATATACGTACAGATGTAATAGATAGTAAACATTTTTATTATGAGCTAATTAAATTTTTTAAAACCCACAACACAATTAAAACAGTTTTAACAACATTAAAATTTACTGATCAAGAAGCTGAAAAATTAGTAAACTTTGTTATGCCAACAACTACTTTGCATACTGATTATTCACATCAGTCAGATAATATACACAGTGATCAAAAAAATAATCTTTTTACAGTAACATTACAAATATATCTTCCAGATGATGATTCTATTAAAGAATACGGAACACAGTTCTATAATAGTAAAAATGAAAAAATTTACAAAACAGACTTTATTCCAAATAGTGGATACCTAATGCTGTCAAATAATAATGCTTGGCATAAATCAATAAATGGTGTTTTTAGAAAATCAATAGTAGTTAGATATAGTGTTCCATTTGACGTATACAAAACAGATCAATATGGATGGGTTGACGGCCATGAATTTTATGAAAATGAAAACCAACCATTAGTTTTTAATAGAAACAGACAAAACGATACTTGTTGTATAATATGGAATAAAGACATGGAAGTCTTTTTAAAAATTACTGATTGGTTTGCTAATATGACGTTTCATAATTGTATAGATTTAGGATTTGAAAATATATCAGTAATAAACAAACCATTTAAATGGGATTTGTATGCTTTAAAAATATTCAAATATTCATATGGATTCAAAAAAGCATTTATATTCTTTGGAGGATTTGAATGGAAAAATAAAGAAGTATATGAATATGCTGTAAATTTAGATATGAAAGATAAAGTTATAGCAGGATTACCTGATGAAGATCAATTTTTAAGGCAATGTGTAATTATTAATTTAGATAAATTAGATGAACTTGATATTGATGATGCACATGGCGATGGTGGATTTTTTGAAAGGTTTATTGGAAGGCATATTAGTATAGAAGATATGTGGTTACCAAGAAACTATTATCATCCAGAAGTTGATGAAGACAAAATAGTTTCTAGTTGTTTATATAATTCAAATAATATTGATGATTTTCCTAAATTAGAATATATTAAAAAACATCAAACAAAAACAACCTTAGAGCAATACCAAAAAGCAATAAAAAGTGTAACATGGGCACCTTACGGTGATCAGTTTGCCTATTTAGATTGTAAATTAGAAAACCTCAAACCAATAAATGAAACAACGGGAAAAGTTTCAGCATTTCATTTGTCTAATTTTTTTAATGACGATGATTATAAAAAAATAGCACAAGATGTAATTGATGCACATGAATGGACTAAAAAAGAATATCCAATCGATGGAGTTGAACCTTCCATAATTACGTTTGATCAGTTTGAAAAACATGAAGATGATAACTTTTATGGTAATATGTGGAAATATTTTAATACAGATATAATGAAAAGAGAAATATTAAAAATATTTGGTTATAAAAAAGACCCATCTCAAATTTTAAAATGTATGCCCCAATCAATAACGTTTCATACAGAGTATCCTCATCAAATTGATAACATTCATTCTGATCAAAAATTTACGTTATCAACATTTACATTACAAATATACTTGCCACAAGATAATAGTATTGAAAATTACGGAACACAATTTGTAAGTAATAGTGGTGAAACATTGTATCATAAAAAGTTTTTACCAAATCAAGGTTACATAATGCAATCAAATAATAACTCTTGGCATAAGCCAACAATGGGAGTTAGTAGGAAGTCATTGTTAGTAAGATGGACAATAGAACTAGAGTTTCAAAAAACAAAAAGAATTTTTAACTATGAAAGAAATAATACCACTTGTTATGTTGTGTGGAATAAAGCATTTAACAAAGTTCATACAAAAATAACTGATTGGTTTTCAATAGCATCATTACAAAATGCACAAGAGCAAAATATTAAAAATATAGTAGCAACATCAAACATAAAAAGTACACTACAATTATTAAAAAAGTTAGGGTATACTGATGTTATAGTATGTAATGGTGGCCATATATTTAATGACAGCAACGTTCAGCAGTATTCTATTTCAATAGACGATGCTTTAAAAACAGATATAGGAAAAATTAGTGGTAATAATGTAAACTACTATGAGCCAACTGAAGAAGATTCAGCTGAATTACTTTCATATATACAAAAAGATAAAGGTGTAGAATATGTACATTCTGATTTTCCAGAACTTGCAGAAAAATTAGAATATATTAAACCATACAGAAATAACCACAGCACACTATTTAAAATGGCAGAGAGCATTAGTCCACTTACTATTATGAAATGTGATAATTGTAACAAGGATGTTGTTTGTATTGATTTACCATCAAACCCTGGTTTTTGGTGTCATACTTGTGAAACAAGAATATATGATAAAGTAGAAAATTATATGAGCTTCACAGACTATAAAGAAGAAGATTTTAGAGAATAGTTGGTGCACATTTTAGTTTTTACCTTATAAAGTACATACTTAATTTTTTGCAAAAAATTTGTAAATAATAGTAGCAGAGAATAAGGTAGAACTAGTTCATGAAATTATTAAAAATTATTGCAGTAATGGTACTCTTGGGTGTGGCTCCAGCATTGGCTGATGTTACAAACTCAGGAGCAACTACAAATACACAAACAAATACGTCAGGGTCAAACACTACTATTTCAGGTGGTTATGCGTCTGAAAGTACAACAACATATTCATCGGGTTCGTCAAGCAACACTACAACTAACAACGACACAACTAATACAACAAACAACAAATCAACAATACCAGTTCCAAGTGCAGGCGCTCCAAGTATGAGTGCTTATTCGCAAGATGTTTGTGCAGTTGGTAGATCAGGTGGTGTACAATTGCCTGGCGTAGGTTTATCAGGTGGCGGTACAGCAAGAGATATGAATTGTGAACGTATGAAACTTTCAAAACTATTGAACGACTATGGTATGAAAGTTGCCGCAGTTGCTATACTCTGTCAAGATCCACGTGTATTTGAAGCAATGGAACAAGCAGGTACACCATGTCCATTTGAAGGTAAAATTGGTAAAGACGCAAAAGCACAATGGGACAAGTACGATATTGAAAGACCAGATTACGACAAGTATGTTGAAAAAATGGATGATCGTTTAAAAATTGATGAACGTATTATGAAAGACGACGGTATACTTGAAGAAAACGAGTCATTAAAAACTAATATCAAACAAGTTGTTAAAGAAAACAAAAATCTTGAAAAAGATATTAAGAAACTACAAAAGACTCAAGCAAAATTACTTAAAGAAGCTGAAGAAAAATTAAGATTGGCAGAAGAAGCAATGAAAGAACTTGAAGAAGCTAAAGCAAAGGCAGAAGAAGCAGAATCATTGTTGCCAGAACCAGTAAAAGTTGAAAAATTAGAACCTGTTGAAGGATTTGAAGAAAAGAAACAAAGTACATCAATAAATGTACATGAAAGCATGACTACAAATCTTAAAGCAGAAGAAACTCCAATTCCAGAAGAACCAGCTAACAATAACAATGGACCAGAAGAAGCAATTATTATTCCTTTACCAAAGCCAGTAATAGTTGAAGAGGTTGAAGAAGAAGAATTTAACACTTCAGGGAAATAAAATGAGCACTTGGCTCAGATCCTTGTACTTTGTATTAGCACTGATGGCTATTCAAGCCTTTGTGCAAAACACAGACGTTTATGCGGAAACAGCCACATCAGATAACTTGCTACCTAACACAGGCAACCAAGCCTGTACAAACGTCAGAGCAAGTGGTAATGGACCTGCAGGTGCAGGTTGTACAGGTCAAGGCAGTTCAAGTGGTTTCGGACAAGGTGACACAACCAATCAAGGGTTTGATGTAAGATCAGGTACAGGTAAAGAATGGGGTGCCACTGGTACTAATGATATAGAAGCAAATGGTAACATAACAGTAGGTGATTCAGGATCACTAGAA
>CETI01027659.1_pt1 | contig 105219 bp, 106 predicted proteins | sample 361441 | NCBI WGS metagenome assembly CETI01 (sample SAMEA2622478, study PRJEB7988) | marine metagenome | biome: marine biome (ENVO:00000447); feature: deep chlorophyll maximum layer (ENVO:xxxxxxxx); material: "saline water (ENVO:00002010), including plankton (ENVO:xxxxxxxx)" | depth 90 m | reverse complement strand
AATAATTCTTTTATTTACTTTTAGAGGCTTCAAAGAAAATTCCTATTGATATATATTCTTAAGAATTAATTTATTATAACTGAAAGGACAAAATTATGGACCTTGGATTAAATGGCAAAAATGCAATTATTACAGGTGGTAGTGATGGGATTGGATTATCTGCCGCAATTTCTCTTTCTAGAGAAGGAGCTAATGTTGCAATACTGGCAAGAACTCAAGAAAAATTAGATAATGCTGTGAAAGAAATTGAAAAAGATGCCAAGGGAAAAGTTATGGCAATTTCAACTGATATTAGGGATGAAGCTTCAGTTAATAAATCAATAAATCAAGTAAGAAATGAATTTGGGAAAATAGATATATTAGTAAATAATGCAGGGACTTCTTCAGCATCTCCTCTTGAAGAAATGACTAATGAACAATTAACAGAGGACTTAAATCTTAAAGTTTATGGAGCAATTTATTGCGCTAGAGCAGTTATAGAAGATATGAAATCAACAGGATCTGGAAGTATAGTAAATATTACAACTCCTGGAGGAAAAGCCACAGCTGGAGGAAGTCAGCCAACTTCATTATCTAGAGCTGCGGGTATTTCTTTAACTAAAGCATGGTCTAAAGAATATGCATCTCAAAACATAAGAGTCAACACCGTGTGTGTAGGACTATTAAAATCTGGACAACATAGGACTAGAGTTGAAAACATACAAAAAGAAAAACCTGATTATACTCTAGAAGATCATTGGGAGATAATGGGAAAAAATGTTCCAATGGGAAGAGTTGGTGAAGCTATAGAAGTTGGAAACGTTATATGTTTTCTTTCATCATCAAAAGCTAGCTATGTTACAGGAACTGCAGTAAACGTTGATGGAGGAACATCTCCTGTAGTTTAATTATTTAGAAAATCTAGGGTGCAAGATAGAAAAACTTTAACTCCATTAATCATAGCTTTTTCATCAAAATCAAACCTAGTATTATGATGTGGATACTTATTACCTACACTTGCACCTAAAAGAAAATAAACACCTGGAATTCTTTGTAAAAATTCTGCCATATCATCACCAACACTTACAGGTTCTGTTGGTCCAACCAATGAATCATCTAAAACTTCTCTTGCTTTATCTCTAACCCAAGATGCAACTTCTTGTTCATTTACTACAGGACCAGCACCATACATAATCTCAGTGCTTGCTGTTGATCTCATAGATTCAGCACTAAGTTTACTTATTCTTTCCAAAGAAGAGTAGATTTTTTCTCTTACATCCTGAGAATAAGCTCTTATTGTACCTTCTATACTTACAGAATCTGGAATAATATTTGGAGCAAATCCAGACTCAATTTTCCCAAAAGTTAAAACTCCTGGGTCCTGAGGAGAAATTTCTCTACTTACTATTGTTTGAGCATTAGAAATTATATGAGATGCAGCTACTATTGGATCAATATTTAGGTGAGGTAAAGCTCCATGCCCTCCTCTTCCCTTTACTTCTAAAGAAAATGCATCTGCGGAAGCAAATACAGCTGAATCATTAACTCCTACAAAACCTGAAGGGAGTTGATTCCAAATATGTAAACCTAAAACTCTTTCTGGATGATAGTCTTCAAATAAACCATCATCAATCATTGCTAATGCACCTTGAACAATTTCTTCAGCTGGCTGAAAGCATAATATAATTTCACCTTTGATTGAATCTTTTAGAGATTGAAGAATCCTAGCAGTTTCTAGAAGAATTGAAATGTGACCATCGTGACCGCATGCATGCATAGCTCCGTTTTTTGAAGCAAAATCAAGTTCTGTTTCTTCAGTAATTGGCAAACCATCTATATCTGCCCTTATCATTATAGATCTGCCTTCTCCTAATCCCCCCTTAATTACTCCAACCACACCAGTTTTACCGTATTTTGTACTAATTGGAATCCCAAGTTTTGTAAGTTCGTCTTGTATATATTTTGAAGTTTTTTCTTCTTCAAATCCAAGTTCAGGTATTGCATGTAAATTTCTTCTATGAGAAATAAGATTAGAGTCAGATTCACTTAATAATTTTTTTATATCCATTTAGTAATTTCCTTGCCTTGCTTTAGATGCTGAAATACCTCTTTTTTCAAATTCTTTTTGAGCATTTTCAATGTTTTCATTTTTCCCATTCCAAATTTTTAAGGGAGCTGCTTGTAAGCCTCTTCCATATGAATAAGTAAGTTCCCATGGGGACTTATTCTTTTTTGAAAAAATATTTATTTCATTTAAATTATCTATTGATTCTTGATCTTCCTGCCCTCCAGATAAAAATGCTATACCTGGCACTTCTTTTGGGACTGTATTTTCAAGCACATCAACAGTATATTTTGCGACTTCTTTTGGATCTGCCCTATTTGAAGCTTCGTTACCAGAAAGAATCATATTTGGTTTTAGAACTATTCCTGGCAAGTACACATTGGAATCATCCAGATCATTAAATACTTTTTTCAAGGTTTTAGTAGTTATTTCAGCACATCTATCTATTGAGTGATGTCCATCCATTAAAACTTCAGGCTCAACAATTGGAACTAATCCAACTTCTTGACTCAAAGCAGAATATAAAGCTAGATGATATGAATTAACATTTATTGCATAATCAGTCGGTAATTTATCGCTGATATTTATAACTGCTCTCCATTTTGTAAATTTAGCTCCTAAATTTAAATATTCTTCTAACCTTCCTCTTAATCCATCAAGGCCTTCAGTGATTACTTCTCCTTCGCTTAAAGGGAGAGGATGAGTAGATTTATCAACTTTAATGCCTGGAAGAATATCCTTATTATTTAACAAATCTACAAATTTTTCACCTTCAGAACTACTTTGTCTTAGAGTTTCATCAAAAAGTATAACTCCACTAATGTAGTCCGAAATAGAATGAGTTTGAAATAAGAGTTGTCTCCAATCTCTTCTTTTTTCTTCCGTTGATTCCACATTTATAGAATCAAATCTTTTTTTTATAGTTCCAGTACTTTCATCAGCAGCTAATATCCCTTTGTTTGGCATTACCATATGGTTAGCCACTCTATTCAACTCTTTTGTATCCATTAATCTCTCTCCAAATCATGAAATAAAAATAATAGTAAAAACTATATATAATTACATAAAATCTATAGCATGATTGAATAAATTGAAACTGGCAATACCAACTCAAAAAGAGTATTTCTTTTTGAGTTTTAATTTATTGCAAAAAAATTTAAATATAAATATATCAAAAGTTTAATTTGAAACTAAAATATACTTATAAGATGATGATTTGAGGATATCTATAAAGAATTTTTAAAACGCTTAGATATTCTTTTAGAAAACTAAGATTTACCCTTAGATTTATTTACCTTTAGAGCTCTTCCATCAACTTCATGACCATCCAATGCTGATATAGCATTTTCAGAAGAAGCGTCGTCCATTTCTACGAAACCGAATCCTCTTGATCTATTGGTTTCTCTATCTCTAATTACCTTAGCGCTTACAACGTCTCCATGCTCAGCAAATAGGTCCTTAAGACCATCGTCATCTATACTCCAAGGTAGGTTACCTACATATATGTCCATTTATTATCCTTATTTTTTAATACTTTAATATTAGAACATTTTTTATGTGATTTCGCATACATAATATTGCACAAAATAATTGAAATTTAATCGAATTTATAAAAATAGGCTATTAAAAGTCAATAAATCTTCGTTTTTTGAATATTCGGATAATCAATAAAGAATCGATTAATTGGAGATTGAAAAAATAAAAGCTTAGTAATATCTTGGTATTAATCAAAATTACCAATATGTACATTAATAATGACAAATAATGAAAATTTAAATTCATATCTGGAATCACAAAAATTTAACCCAGACTTAAATATCATACTTAAAACAATTGCAGATACTTGTTTTGATATATCTGAAACTATTAGATCTTCTGGTATCAAAAACCTCTTAGGTAAAACTGGAGAAATAAATGTTCAAGGAGAAGAAGTTGAAAAATTGGACATATATGCAAATAATCTCCTGATAGATAATTTGTCAAAAACGGGAAAAGTTTTTCTTATGGGTTCTGAAGAAATAGAAACTGCTATAATCCCTGAAAATAATAATGATGCTCAATATGTTGTAGTATTTGATCCACTTGACGGGTCTTCAAACATAGATGTTGCAGTAACGATAGGAACAATTTTTGCTGTTTATAAAAAGGTAAATAACAATCAGAATGATTTAGAAAATTTATTACAAAAAGGAGAAAATGCAATAGTTGCTGGATATACAGTATATGGATCATCTACAGTTATGTGTATTTCATCACCAGAAGATACATCTATGTTTTCTTTTAATAAAAGCGGGATTGCCTTAAAAACTCATTCATCTTTGTCACATGGAAATTCCAAAGTTTATGCAGTAAATGAATCAAACTGGAATACTTTTACTGAAAAAGATAAAAATTGGATAAATAAACTTAGATCAGGAGATGAAGGTAAATACACCGCAAGATATGTAGGATCTCTTGTTGCAGACTTTCATAGAAATCTCATAAAAGGAGGAATCTTTGCTTACCCTTCAAATCCAATCACAGGGGAAGGTAGATTAAGATTGATTTATGAATGCAACCCATTGTCGTTTATAGCTGAAAACACTTCAGGAAATGCAAACGATGGAGAAAAAAAGATATTAAATATCAAGCCTTCTGATTTACATCAAAGAGTAGGGTTTTATATAGGAACGAAAGAAGAGATAGAGATCAGGGATAAATCTTAGATTACATTTAAGTCTCTAAAAATTGATCCTAGTTCAATAATTCCTTCATAATTTTTTTCTATTGGTTCAAAAGCAAAGCATAGCCTAGCCATATTTTGACCATCTCCATTAGGTGCAAACATATCTCCTGCAATATATCCTACCCCTCTATCAAATACTTCATCTCTAACTTCAGCTAAATTTGAACCATCTGTCATTTCAAGCCATGTATAACAGCCACCAAGAGGTGAAGACCATTTTGCCTTGGTTCCAGAAAACACTTCTTCTAATCCTTTTTCCATAGATTCTTTTTTCTCTTTTAAGATCTTGTCGTAATTGCTTTTTTGCTGTTCTAGATTACTTCTTAAGTAGCCATCAATTGCGTAAGCTGCAAACTGGTTAGGACCAGATCCAACCTTAACTGATAAAGCTCTATCAATAACTTCATTACTTGCTGTGAAAAAACCTAATCTTAAACCAGGTGCTATTAGTTTGGAGAAAGATCCAACATAAATTACCATACCGGAATCATCTAATGAAGCAAATGCGGGTTCTGGTTCTCCTTCAAATCTATTGTCTACGTAACAATCATCTTCTAGTATAGGGATTCCATATTTATGACATATATCTATAATTTGCAATCTTCTAGCTTTTGGAAGAGTTGAACCTGTTGGGTTTTGGTGTTCAGGAATTGTATATAACATCTTTGGCATAACACCATGTTGATTTTTTATATTCAAAATCGTTTCTTCTAGTTTTTCAGGTATTAGACCTTCATCATCCATTGGTGAACCAACAGTATTTGCATTGTAATATGTAAGCTGCTTTGTAGTTCCCATATAAACAAACTGTTCAGTAATGACATAATCTCCTGGATCAATCAATGCTTGTATAATCAAACCATTTGCTTCTCCGGAACCATTACATAAAACTACAGAATCTTTATCAGTTTTTATTCCTCTATCAGAGGCTATTTTATTTGCAGTAAATTCTCTTAAAGATTCATCGCCTTGAACATGAGGATAATAAGCCATTTCTTTTGATACTTTTTCCAAATTTGCATCAACCTTAGATTTCAAACCATCAATCAACCCATACATTGGTACTTCTTCAAATGGCGGATATGCCACTGCAAAATCATACTTTGCATGTAAAGTTATTATTCTGTCTGCATCTGTCGATTTTTCAGACCATAAATTATCAAAATTAAAGCTACTCATCTTACCCTCTATTTCACTATGAAATGTTGTATAATAGAGGTATACACTCTATTTTTTTATCAGGCAAGTTAAAAACCCGTATTAAATACAAGTTCTTATTTTTAACAAAATTCAATAGAATAGAGTATCTGAGTAATTAACAAAGGAGAGAAATTTGGTTCAAAAGTCTAATGAGGATAATTCATCTTTAGAAAACGATTTTGAGGAAGAGTTTGAAAACGAAGAAGGAATTCACAGAACAAGTGAAACCGGTATAGAAGATGAAGCTAATGAAGAAGAAAAAGATCTGAAATCTTTCTCTAGTTCTGAACTTACAAGTTGGGAGCAGGAAAGAGATTCCAAAGTAGATAATAAAAAGAACAAGGATGATTCAGAGTTAAGTAATGATACTGTAAGAATGTATCTAAAGGAAATTGGGAAAGTAAATCTTTTATCCGCAAGCGATGAAGTTATCCTAGCTAGATCAATAGAGACTTCTATTCGTCTAAAAAAACTAATGGCCTTACCTTCTGATTTTTCTGAAGAAACTATAGATTACTCAACAGATTTTTTCCAAAATCATGAATTGAATGCTTTTGTTATAACTAAAACATTAGATAGATTTTCTGAACTTTCTAAACTTATAAAATCTTTAAAAAAATTCTTAAACATTAAAGAAAATATTACTTTATCTGACCTAGCAATTAATGAACAAATAAAGGAAATAATAGACGGACAAAAAGTTGATGAAATTTTTATGAATGCAGCCAAGTATGTTTCTGACTCTATTGGTATACCTTTAGAAGAAGCTGAAGAAAAGTTAATAGACCTTTCTGTTCTTAGAAGAATTATACCTGAAAATTATCTTATTTCTTCTAATCTTGATTTAGAAAAACAGATAAAAAATCAATCAAAAATAATTGAAGAAATAACCAAGAATTCCATAATGTATCACATTAGGACAATCAAAGAAGAAGGAGAAAAAGCTAGGAAACATCTAGGAGAAGCAAACTTAAGATTAGTAGTTTCTGTAGCAAAAAAACATCTCAACAGAGGGTTATCAATGTTAGATCTAATCCAAGAAGGAAATATTGGACTTATGAGGGCTATAGAAAAGTTTGATTTCAGAAAAGGATTTAAGTTTTCAACATATGCCACTTGGTGGATAAGGCAAGGAATAACTAGAGCTATTGCAGATCAAGCAAGAACAATTAGAATCCCTGTACACGTTGTTGAAACCTTAAATAAAATAATGAGATCAAGAAGAGAGCTCGCACAAGAATATAATAGAGAACCAACTATTAAAGAATTGTCAGAAAGATTAGAAATGGAACCTAAAAAAGTGGCTGAAATTCTAAAGATGGCTCAAGAACCCGTATCTCTAGAGACTCCAATTGGTGAGGAGGGAGAGAATGAATTAGGAGATCTAATTGAAGATGATTCTACACCCACACCACCAGAGGTTGCTGCTCAGTCATCTATGAGAAGCCATATTGATACAGTTTTGAGTCAACTAAACGATAGAGAACGAAAAGTTTTGGAATTAAGATTTGGAATAACTGATGGTAAACCAAGAACTCTTGAGGAAATTGGAAAAGACTTAAGCCTAACTAGAGAAAGAATCAGGCAAATTGAAAGAAAAGCTCTTGGAAGACTAAGATCTGACAGGGATGTTTCTGATCTAAAAGAACTAATCAGCTAAATTTAAAACATTCTTTATAGACTAAACAAAAATACATAGTATAATTTTTTTCAGAAAAAATTTATTTTAGGAGTATTTATTTGTCTAAAAGATTATCATACAAATCGTCTATTGACTGCTCAGATATTTTTACTGAAGAGTTTCAAAACCTATTAGTAAAACTACATGATAAGTTCAATAAAGAAGTTAGTGAAATAAGAAAAGAAAGAATAGCTAACCAAGAAAAAGCTCGAAACGGCATAATGCCCAAACTTCTTGAATCCTCAGAAGCAAACGGTGAATGGGAAATATCTGAATTGCCGGAAGACTTAAGGACTCCTGGAATTGAAATTTCTGGACCAGCTGGAATTGCATCTATGTTAATAAATGCTCTAAATCCAGGACCTGGTGGAGTTAGAGCTGAAGGAGATTTGGATGACGATGAAGATGCTGCGGGTCATACACTTGAAGACTCTGTTTATGCCGCTAGAAATAGAATGCAAGCAACATTAGGCACTCTTCAATTTGATAATGAAACAACTGGTAAACATTACGAGTTAGAACCAGGGAAAATACCTTTCTTTATGCATAGAGAAAGAGGACTACATTTAGACGAAACAATGGTTACTGTAGATGGAGATCCAATTTCTGCAACTGTTTTAGGAACAGCGCTTACACTATTTTTTGGAGGTAGAGAACAACACAAAAAAGGACAAGGTGTATATTTTTATATCCCTAAAACTGAATCTGCTAGAGAAACAAAATTCTATAATTCTTTATTCACTGAAATAAAGAATTCTGTAAGTGAATTAAGTGATTTAAATATTAAGGGAATTATACTTATTGAATCCCTTCCTGCAGTTTTCCAAATGGAAGAAATGCTTTATGCATTGGGAGAATACGCAGCAGGATTGAATGCAGCAAGATGGGATCTTAAAGCAAGTATTCTTGAATATGTAATGCATGATGATAATTTTGTATGGCCTGATAGATTTGATGTAACTATACAAAATACTGAATTCATGTCAAATATTTTTAGGAGATTAGTTGCTATTTGTCTAAAGCACAATGCAGTTCCTATAGGAGGAATGGCTACTGCACTACCATCTAGAGATGAAGAGGTAAATATAGAAGCTGCCAAATCAATAAAGGCAGATAAGGAATGGGAAGCAAAGCAAGGATTTCTTAGAGCATGGGTTGCTCATATATACCATATGGATCCTGCGGCTGAGCCATTTAAAAAACTTAGAGGTTCAGGATGGGAGCCAACAGAAGAAATGAAAAATCCTGATAACTACCCAGTTAAAATAGAAAATCCTAATGGAACATTAACCAAAGAAGGTACAAGACAAAATGTTAGAACTCTTCTTGAGTATGTTGAAGGATGGCTAAACGGTAGAGGTGCAAAAGGTATTGATAGATTAGCAGGAAGACCAGGAAAAAGGCCAGCATTGATGGAAGATTTAGCTACTGCAAGAATATCTACTGGACAAATTGCTCAACGAATAATCCATAAATCAGTTTCTGAAGATACAGAAGAAGAACATACATTCAAATTAGTAAAAGAAATTATTATAGATGAGACTAAAGACATCATAAATCTTCTTGGAGAAAACGCTTCAGATATACAGAAAACAAATTATAATAAGTCTTCTAAAATCGCTATGAAATGGATAAAAAATTACACAGAGTATGAGTTTAGGTCATTGGGATCTTACACAAGAGATGACCTAGAAAAAATTGCAGACAGTCCTGACGCATTCTAAACTTTATTTAGTTTTCTTATTCTCTGTCCAGCATTACCCATACCGATTTCAGCTATGAATATATTTCCTTTGGAATCAACTGAACATCCATGAACAGCTTCACATATTTCAGGGATCCCTCTCCAGCGGGTAATAACTTTTCCGCTTGAAACATCCCATATAGAAATTCCGCTTCCTTCACTTTGTTCAACTACATATGCTATTTCATTTTTAAAATAAATATCTCCTGGTCCAGCTAATCCATCAGTCCAAATATCTAATAATTCTCCTTCAGGAGAGAAAATTTGTATTCTGTTATTCTCTCTATCGCATACAAAAACTCTTTTATCTTGATAAACAGCAAGTTGATGAACTATTGCAAATTGACCATTCCCTGTACCATGTTCTCCCCAAGATATTTCATGTTTACCTTCACTGGAAAATCTATGAACCCTTCTGTTACCATATCCGTCACTAACAAAGATTTTTCCGTCTGGTGATATAGAAGAACCTGTAGGCATATTAAATGGGTTCCCCTGAGTTCCATCTGTAGTAAGAGTAAAATTTGCAAATCCAAATTCGCCTAATTCCATTACACATTCACCATTTGGTTTATGCTTAGTAACTTGATGTGTTTGATGATCTGTTAGCCAAATATATCCTTCATTATCAATATTTAGACCGTGAGGGATTCTAAATTCACCTCTTTGGTCACCTTGATTTCCCCAGGATCCTAAAAAATCTCCTTGATTAGACCATTTAGTTACAGGATGTTTGCCTCTAGAAAAAACCCATGCATTATCCTCAGAATCTATATCTATATCTGCACATTGACCTAAAACCCAATAATCAGGTATTTTTTTTGGCCAATTTGGATCAACCTCATACTTAAATTCTCCATCTCCTACTATCATTTAATTATTCCTTTCCCATTTTCTTAGCGATGCAACTTCTCTTGGTGGATCTTGATTTGATCCATATGCGGTATAAGATACTTCTGCTATATAAACTGATCCTTCTGAATCTACAGCCATTCCATGAGGCCCAATAAACTGATCTGGATTTTCTCCTAAAGTGCCTTTTCCAAAAGTTGAAACTTTTTCTCCTTTTTCATTAACAATCACAACTCTCAAACCTAGATTTGGAACTTCTGCTTGAACATCAGGGGCTCCAGCTTCTGCAACATAAATTTCTTTTGAATATTGATCTGAGTAAATAGCAATAGGTCTATGAAAATGCCATTGATCTAAGTAATTGCCTTCAAAATCAAAAATTTGAACTCTAAAATTCTCCCTGTCACATAAAGCTATTTTATTTTTATCAAAAATACTAATATTATGTGGAAGAGAAAATTCTCCATCCTCGGAACCTGATTTCCCCCAGCTTTTTATATGATCTCCATCAGAATTAAACTTATGAATTCTTGAATTTCCATACCCATCAGAAACAAAAATATTTCCAGTTTCTTCGTCTATCGCAACATCAGTAGGTCTATTAAAAAAACCTCCTTCTTGCCATGGAGATGGCTTATCTTTTTCACCTATGGTAAATAAAAGTTCACCATTTTTATTTCTTTTTTCAACAACATGAGCTAAGTCATCAATTAAAAACAAATCATCATTTTTGTCTATTCTAATCCCGTGAGGTCTATTAAACTCACCAACACCCCAATGGTCTAAATAGTTCCCATTTTTATCAAAAATTATCAATGGATACAAGCCTCTATTAAAGACATAAACATTATCATTAGAATCAGTAGCTACACTTGTAGCCTCTTGAAATCTCATAGGATGAGGAAGTTTAGCCCATAAAGGGACTGGTGAGTATTTTTTTATTTCTAAAGTCATAATAAATCCTTATTTTTTTTCCCATTTTCTGATTGAAATTAATTCGCCTAGAGGCTGAGGATCTTGTTTCGACCCCCAAAATGTCCAGGCAACTTCTCCAACATAAACATTTCCTTTTGAATCAGTAGTAACACCATGTGGAGCAACAAATTGATCATCATCTTGTCCAGGTAGGCCTCTTCCAAAGGCTCCAATTTTTTCGCCTTCAGGAGTCAAAATTACAATCCTGTTACCTAAGTCTTTTACTCCTATTTGAACATCAGGAGGTCCCATTTCTCCAATATAAAGGTTTTTATCTCCATTTTTTCCTTCAGTTACAGACATAGGATGATGTAAATGCCATTGATCAATGAAATTCCCTTCTAGGTCAAAAATTTGAAGTCTAAAATTTTCTCTATCAGCAACAATCACCTTATCATCTCCTAACATTGAAATATTATGTGGTAAAGAAAATTGACCTTCTTCAGAACCAGGAACACCCCAACTTTTTATATGATCTCCATCTGGTGAAAGTTTATGTATTCTAGAATTACCATAACCATCAGATATAAATAATTCTCCAGTTGTCGGATGAATTGCTATGTCAGTAGGCCTATTAAACATTTCACCTCCCTGCCATGGAGCTTCTTTTCCTCTTTCACCAACAGTAAATATTATTTCACCAGAATTATTTCTTTTTTGAACAAAATTCCCTGGTCCATCATCTACCAAATAAATATTGTCATCACTATCAATTTCAATACCATGAGGCCTATCAAATTCTCCATGACCAAAAGATCTTAAGAAATTTCCACTTGGATCAAAAACACATACTGGGTCTGTTCCTCTATTAAATACGTAAACATTATCTTTAGAATCTACAGCTACTCCTCCACAATCTCCATAAAAAGATATGCCCATTGGAATTTTTGCCCAATTTTTCACTGGTTGATAATTCAAACTCATTTGTCCCCTCCTAATCAGTAATATAAGTCATTTTGACTAATAATAAATGTTTGAATAAATTTAATGAAGCTATAACATGAAATAAATTCACTATTTTCCAAGGGATTTATACATGCTTGCTCCTTACAGAGGATATCAAATCGCACTAATTGCGTTTTTATCAACAGGCCTATCAATAGGTATGTCGCAATATGCCTTTGGGCAATTCGCTACTCCATTGCAAGCAGAATTTGGATGGACAAAAACACAATTGAACGGGGCTTTGTCATTAGCTTTTATATCAGGAATCACAGGTCCAATCTTGGGGAAATGTGCTGATAAGTATGGCATAAAAATAGTTCTACTAATATCACTGCTAATGATTAGTCTTGGATTTTTATTAAGGCCTACAATAAGTAATTTATGGCATTGGTATTTATATAGTGCTTTAGTGTATGCAGGCTTTCCAGGAGCTACTCAAATAACTTCTGGTAAAATTGTCCCCTTATGGTTTCCTAAAACTAGAGGAAGAGTTATGGGTGCTGTAACTTCAGGAAATAACTTTGGAGGATTTACAATGCCAGCTCTAGCGGCATCTGTAATTACATTTTCAGGATGGGAAACAGCGTATGTAATTTTTGGCAGCATAATGTTTTTTTTAGCGGTAGTTTCATATTTCATTATTTCTGAATCAATGCAAGACATAGAAAATGAATCAATAAGAACAAATAGAAATTTAGATTTTATAGATCTTGCAAAAAAACAAGCGGCGATAGGCTTTGGAATAAAAGAGGCTTTAAAATCTTTTAGATTTTGGACTATTAGCCTTTCATTAATGATTGGTGTTTTGACTTATCAAGGGATATTAACTCAATTGACTCAATACCTAGAAGATGAGGGGATGTCTCAAAATATGGCAACTTCTTGCTTAATGATGATTGCAATTATGGGAGTGATTGGAAAAATTACATTTGGCAGAGCAAGTGAATCCTTTACAGCTAGAAAAACTTTGATACTAAGTATCTTTTTTCAAGGAGTAGGAACTTTAATATTATGCATTTCAGGAAATAGCACAATACTTTGGGTTGGGTGCTTTATATATTCACTTGGATTTGGAGCTTTTGGTGCCCTGATTTCACTAACTGTAGTAGAGCAATTTGGAATGAAAAACATAGGAAGCATGATGGGATTAAACGCTTTTTTAACATCTATTACCATGGCTCTTGGACCTTTAGTTGCAGGAATTATTCACGATCAAACAGGTTCATATCGAAATGCATTTTTTGGAATTGCTATACTTTTTTTTGCATCAATGTTTTTAGTTTGGATTTCCAAATTTGGGAAAGAGGCAAGCTAAATTTCAAGTGACTCAACTACATTTTTAGCATAACTTATGCTTTGATAATCTTTATAAAATTGATCTCCGTTTTGAGTACCTTCAATAGCCATATACCCCTTATATCCAGCCTTTTTCATTGATGTTATAGCATACCTGTAATCAATTTCTCCGTCCTGCAAAGGAACTCTTATAAACACAGATCTTTGGTTTTCTGGATGATAGACAGTCTGAAGATTTTTACAATGCCAATAATTGGATATTCCGGAAACATTATCAATACAATCTTCAAATTTTTCTTCAGGTTGATCATAATTCCACAAAACATTACCCAAATCAGGATTAATTCCAAAATTAGACCTATCAACTAATTCATACAAATATTTTGCTGACCAAGAATTATCTATTGGAGAATTTTGATGAATCTCAACTGAAATATTTACATTATTTTCAGATGCTTTATCACATGATTCTTTATAAATTTTAGAAAGGTGCTCATAAATCCACATTGTTGCCTCTTTAGATGAATCTTGAGATTTTATCCAACCTGTACCTGAAGCATAAGAACTACCTTCAGGGCTTCCAGGATATCTAATTGGAGCACTTATAGCTCCATTAACTACTTCTGCACCAGTTATTTTTGCATAGTTAATAGATTTATCCATTTTTTTAATATTTTCAGGACCATTTTTTGCCTCTGTCAAAGTCCCTCCACTCCTTATACAACCTATATCTAAACCAAATCCTTTGATTTTTTTCCCAAATTCTAAAATTGACTTTTCAGACCCTCCTGTCTTGTCTAAAGTATCACTTCCAATTTCAAGAGCATCAAATCCCATATCTTTGACCTTAACTAAAAATTCATCAGTATAATCTTCAGGAGACAAGTCCCAAGGATCTACAGAGTTTGGGTAAAGAGTCATTCTTCTATTTGCGTAACAAAATTTCATATCGTCCCCCTTTTTTTATGGAGTTATACATAAAAAATAAGTAATTTGAATTTATATAAAAAAATATATCATATTTTGAAAGAACTATTAAAAGAAATTATTAAAAACCCGTCTATTATAGTTGTTATTATTGGAACTTTCTTTTTTTGGGCGTCTTTGTATTTATACGTACCTATACTTCCTAATCATTCAAAAGATTTAGGAGCTTCATCAGCCATGATAGGTTACATAATTGCATCTTATGCAATAGGACAAATCATACTAAGAATCCCTCTTGGTTTAGCAGTTGATATATGGGGAACAAAAATATTTTCTATACTAACAATGCTTTGCTCGGCGATAGGATCTTTTGGACTATTAATTTCTGATGGTCCGATTGATATATTTTTTGCAAGATTAATTACAGGTATAGCAGGTGCTGGATGGGTAGCAATAAGTCTACTCTTTGCTTCTCAATTTAAAAAACAATTATTACACTATGCAAGTTCTTTTATGATGGGAATAAATGGTGTAGCAATTACAGTTTCAACACTTCTTAGTGGAAGGCTTTCAGATTTGTATGGAGACAAGACTCCATTTTTTGCATCTCTAATTGTAAGCATATTAGGAATGATAATTCTATTTTGGGCCAAAAATGAAAAACCAAAAAGAATAAAAATAAGTAGAAAAAAAATAACAAATATTTTAAAAAATAATGTTTTACTAAGAGTATCTGCTATAGCTATAGGATTTCACTTTGTAACTTTCGGCGTAAATTTTGGATTTCTACCAATATTAATTGAAAACTTAGGTGGAACTAAAACAAATATTGGAGATATAACTACTTTGTCTCAGTTAGCGGGTATAACGGGCATGGCACTTTCAGCATGGTTTATAAGTAGAATTGGAATTAGAAAAACAATGGTACTAGGTTCTTCTTCTATGATTGTGAGTCTAATATTTATTTCTTACATGGAAGATCTTTCAATTATAGCTGGATTACAATTTTTATCAGGATTTGGCAGAGGGATTCTTTATACACTTACAATAACTCTAATTCTTTTCAATTTTGAAGATAATTCAAGAGGGTTAGCTATGGGAGCTTATCAGGCATATTACGCCTTAGGAATGTTTTTAGGCCCCGCCATATCTGGAATTATAGTAAATAGTTTTGGAATTAATGCTATATTTTGGTTATCAAGTTTAATAACTCTAATCGCATTATTGATAGGAGTTTATAAACCATATAAAACAGATTTGAAAGGGGTAAATTAATTATGAAAAGTTATGAAGAACTTCTTGAAAAAGCAAAGGAGTGGAGAGAATGGTACTATGATGGAGACCCAGGCACTCCGGATGTAGCTAAAAGTACTGAAGAAGCTTTTGATCTGATCAACGCTACTCTATTTGGACATATTTACCAAAGACCAAAATTAGATGCCAAAATACGGTCGTTATGCACAATAGCGGCATTAATTGTTTTGGATAAACCCAATCAACTTCCTGGGCACATTACAGGTGCTCTAAACTATGGATGGAGTAAAGAAGAGATAGTAGAATTAATAACTCAAATGCTTTTTTATGGAGGTTACCCAACAGCAGTAAATTCACTTGCTGCAGCTGCAAAAACATTTGAAGAATATGACAAAAGGCATAAATAAATCTTTAGGAGTAATTTTATGAATATGAGATTAGAAAAAGATTCGATGGGAGAATTAGAGGTTCCTTCTGAGGCTCTTTATGGAGGAAATACAAGAAGAGCTCAACTAAATTTTCCTATTTCAAATCTTCGTTTTGGAAGATCTTTTATAAAATCTTTGGGGCTAATAAAACAATCTGCGGCTGAGACTAACCTTGAATTAAATCTTATAGATAAAAAGTTAGCAGATGCTATCATCGATTCTGCACAAGAAGTTATAAATGGAGATCATGATGATAGTTTTGTCGTTGATATATTCCAAACAGGTTCTGGAACTTCTACGAATATGAATGTGAATGAAGTGATTTCAAATGTATCAATTTCAAAGCTTGGAGGAAAAATTGGATCTAGAGATCCAGTGCACCCTAATGATCATGTCAACAAAGGACAATCTTCAAATGATGTTATCCCGACTGCTATACATATAGCAGCAGCAATCTCAATAAAAGATGATCTATTACCATCAATGAAAACACTAGAGTCTTCTTTAGAAAAAAAATCAAAAGAATTTTGGGGAATTGTAAAAACGGGACGAACTCATTTACAAGATGCTACACCAATTAGACTAGGACAAGAGTTTAAAGGATATTATGGTCAGTTGAAAAATTCTATTAGAAAAATAGAAGCCGCAATGGAGGAGCTATCAGTTTTAGCACTAGGCGGAACTGCAGTTGGTACAGGCATAGGTATGGATCCTGAATTTTGCGGTCAAGTAATCAGAAGAATAGGTGAAAAGACTGGTATAAATTTCAGGGAGACAGATAATCATTTCCAATCTCAATCAACTATAGATGGAATAGTATCAGCTTCAGGAAATGTTAGAAGTTATGCTGTCAGCCTTATGAAAATAGCCAATGATATTAGGTGGCTTGGATCAGGCCCAAGGGCAGGAATAGGTGAAATTGCATTACCAGAAGTACAACCAGGATCTTCAATAATGCCCGGAAAAGTTAATCCTGTAATCGCCGAATCTGTTGCTATGATATGTGCTCAGGTTATGGGAAACGATCAAGCTGTAAGTATTGCAGGACAAAGTGGTAATTTTGAATTAAATGTTATGATGCCTGTCGCTGCACATAACCTTTTAGAATCAATAGAAATTTTATCAACTGGAAGCAGAAATTTTTCTGAACAATGTATTGAAGGGCTTGTTGCAACAAATAAAGGCCCACAAATGGTTAATCAAGGATTAGCAATTTGTACTGCATTAGCTCCAAAAATAGGATATGATAAGGCTGCAGATATAGCTCATAAAGCTTCAGAATCAGGAGAAACAATTAAAGAAGTTGCTTTAAGAGAAACCCAATTATCTTCCAGTGAACTTGATGAGATTTTAGAACCTCTAAGCATGACTGAACCAAAATAAAAATAAAAATAAAAGGAGAAAAAATGAGTATAGAAGAAAAATTAAAGGAATTAGGGATTGAATTAAAGTCGCCACCTACACCGGTCGCAAATTATATACCTGTTCAACAAACAGGAAATCTAATTTATCTATCTGGTCAAGGTCCAAGAGATGAATCTGGAAACTTCATAACTGGTAAAGTAGGATCAGATATAAGTGCAGAGGAAGCCTACGAACTATCAAGAAATACTGCTATAAATTTATTATCAGCAATGAATGCTTACTTAGGCTCTCTAGAAAAAGTTGTAAAAATTGTAAAAGTATTTGGAATGGTAAATGCAGAGTCAAATTTTGTAGATCATCCTAAGGTAATCAATGGCTGCTCAGATTTTTTTGTGGAAATTTTTGGAGAAAAAGGAAGACATGCTAGATCTGCAGTTGGAATGGGCTCATTACCAAACAACATGGCCGTAGAAATAGAAATCATAGTTGAAGTAGAATAAATTAATTATTGAGGGATTAAATGTCAGAACTTGCAAAGATAAAAATCAAAAAAATTAATCATGTTGGGATCCCAATAAACGACAGGAAAAATTCTTTTAGTTTATACATGGATTTTCTAGGATTAAAAGTAATACCATCTATGGTAGATGAAAAACACGTTATTTGGTCAAAAACCTCAGATGGAACTATGGTCCATTTAATTGAACCGCAAGATGGACCTGGTAATGAAATGCCAAATTTCCATGTAGCTTTTGAAGTAGAGAATTTTGATGAAACAGTTGATATATTAGAAAATTCAGAATACGAAGTCACTAATAAGCAAACAAGGCATGATGGTCAAAGGGCTATATATATCCAGGATCTAGATGGTAATACGTTAGAATTCACTACACATAACAACATCAAGCATTCAAAAAGAATTGTTGATGAGTGGGGTTATACTAAAAGCTCTTAAAAATTTTGAATAAAGAAAAATTCTCAATCAAATCAATCATTTGGAGTGTTTATGCTCCTAGTTTTTTGTTATCTATGGGTCAAGGTGTGCTAATACCTGTTCTTCCAATTTTTGCAAGAGACACTTTTCAATCTGGAGATTTACTTGTGGGCTTTGCTATAGCTGCAAGACATTTTGGTACGATGGGCTTTGATGTTCCTGCAGGCATCCTTATAAATAGATTTGGATTGAATAGAACAATGATATCTGGAGTTATTCTTTTTGGAATAAGTGCAATAATAGCAGGATTTAGCGGAAGTTTTAGTATTTTATTATTTTCAAGGCTTTTAGCCGGAGCAAGTTTCGCTCTATGGTCTATTTCTAGACATGCTTATATCGCCTCAGTAATACCTAATGAGTCAAGAGGTAAAGCATTAAGTCTTTTTGGAGGATTGGGGAGAATTGCTACTATAATTGGTCCTTTATTAGGAGGAATTTTAGCTCAATTTGTATCTATTAGGGCACCTTTCTTTCTGCAAGGAGGAATTGCTTTAGTTACCCTATTTCTTATTTTAAAAACTTCTGTAAATTATGAACTTTCTCAGAGAAAAACTAATGACGGTTACTTAGGAGATTTCAAAAATACATTTTTAGACCATAAAAATGCATATCTTACAGCTGGAGTCGCAGCTATAGCGTTACAGTTTCTAAGAGCAAGTAGAGAAATAGTAATCCCTTTATGGGGGGACAATATTGGATTAAGAAAAGATGAGATAGGGTATATTACGACTCTGAGTTTCGCTGTTGATTCTATAATGTTTCCTATCTCAGGTTATATAATGGATAAATTTGGCAGGAGATTCACAGGAATACCTGCTTTTACAATATTAGGATTTTCTCTAGTACTTATAGGAACAATTAATTCTCCTATTTTATTTCTTACTAGCTATTCAACTTTGATTTGTGCTTCGATTTTATCTGGAGTTGGTAATGGAATTTCAAGTGGTTTAGTACTAACACTAGGTTCAGATTTATCACCCTCAGAAAATAAAGGAGGGTTCCTAGGAATTTGGAGATTGATTTCTGATGGAGGAGGAGCTGCAGGCCCTACTGTGATGGGATTAATAGCAAACTCTTTCTCTTTAGCTATAGCAAGTTATTCAAGTGGATTTATTGCATTGATTGGAATATTTTTTCTTAGATTTTTTGTAAAAGAGACTTTGATAAAAAAGCCTAGAAAAGAAGAGTAAGTTTTTCTAAGCAAATTTTGTCTTCTTCCAATGTCCTTCCATCAACCCAAGGTTTAGACTCTCCAGATAAACCTTCAACCGCACCCAAATCAACGCATTTTTTGATCATTTTCATACCTTCATCAACAGATGGTAAGTAATTTTTTCCTTTCTTAAAAGAAATCCCGGCAATTAAGCCATAGGCACCCCAATTAGAAGTACTAGCTATGATGTTTTCTGTAGCAGTGATTATAGAAGGATTAGGATGAATACCTAATTCTAAAATTTCTTCCTTATAATTTCCCATTCCTATTTCATTACCTCCATCACCAATACCTATAGAATTGGGTATTTGTTCAAATAAGTAATCAATTTTTGCATTAAAATCAGAAAAGTCTACACCCTTGAAGTTTCTATATTTGCCATCATCAGAAAAACCAGCTCTTTCAATTGAAATTATTAACCTAGGATCATATTCTTTGATTAAATTATTTGAAAAGGCACTAGATTCAATATGACTTATAACTGGGAATTCCAACACATTTTCTTTTGGATACATTCCTTGAAACATTTCAATTGAAAACTTATCAGTAATTATAAATACTTCATTACCCAGATCACTTAAAGTTTTAGCTAATGCAATTGTTCCGGGAGGACCATCAGTTTCAGGTGCTTTAGAATTTAATATATAAAACCCAGAACTTATAAAAATCTTTCCTTTTGTATTGAGAATTAAGTCCGTTGATCTTTCAATATAACCTTTACTTATTTTTTCATACAAAGATAACATTCCCCTAGTATCATTTTCTAAAATAATTTTTTCAATTTCAAAAAAACTCACTAAATTACAGCCATATCTTCATCTGTTAGGTCTGTAACGAACATTTTTCCAGGAGAATGAGTAATTGAAATATCTATCTTTGCTGACTGAAGGACAAGTTGAGGAGTTACTCCACATGCCCAGTATAAAGGCGTATAATCTTTTTGATTTTCAGGAATCCATGGATCTCCAAAATCAGGTTTATAAGGGTTTTTTATTCCTATTTCTTTAGAATCTCCAATATGTATTGGAGTTCCATGTTGATTTGGGAATCGACTTGTGGCTTGAACAGCTTTTACTACTTTATCTTTTTTTACCCATCTTTGAGTTACAACCAATTTTCCTGAAAAATTCCCTGCCTTTTGAGTATCTAATGAAGTTATAAACATTGGAACATTTTTTTTATTAGCAAAATATGGTAATTCTATACCATTCTTAACTAATTCATTTTCAAAAGTGAATGAGCATCCTAGTAGAAAAACCACAAAATCTGATCTCCAAACAGAAGTAATATCTGTAGATAATTCTGAAAATTCTCCATTCCTAAATATTTTATATTCAGGCACATCGGTTCTGATATCTGAACCTTCTGCAATTGATGAAACAAATTCACCCGGATCCAAAACTTCAACTATTGGGCAGGGCTTTGGATTTCTAATACAAAAAAGAGTAAATTCAAAAGCATGAGACTTAGGAACTATAACTACATTTGTTTGAACATGCCCTTTTGCTAATCCTGATGTAGTAAAATTTTTACCAGTTCTAGCTAATTCTCTTAGTTCTCTAGGTTCCATAATATTAATCCCCGTTTTTAATATGATCAGATATTTTTTCTCCAATCATTATTGCAGTGGCATTAGTATTTGCTCTAACACAATCAGGCATTATAGAGCAATCAACTACTCTTAATCCTTCAAGACCGTGGACTTTTCCATATTTATCAACCACTGCCATTTCATCTGATTCTTCACCCATTTTACAAGTCCCTGATATATGATGCATAGTATGAACTTTAGACTTAATCCAATGAATTAATATTTTTTCATCTTCAAGAGCTTCAGGGACAGGTTCAATTAGATCTCCTCTAAAAGTATCAAAGTTTGAGTTTCTTGCAATTTCATAATTGAATTTCACTCCTTCGATTAATCTTTTAACGTCGTATTCATTGCTTAAGTAATTATAATTTATATTTGGGCTACCTAATGGATTTGTTGAATCTAAAGTAAGATCTCCATGACTTTTTGCAAGAAATAAACCTGTCGTTATTGCAATTCTTGATTCACCAAAATCTGAACTTCTAAAATGAAGATCATCTTTCGAAATTCCTCCTGGTTGAAATCTCATTACGGATATCATATCCAATCTATCAGGTGACTCTTGTGAGGTATACCTTAATGCAACTTTTTGTGCTCCAACATCTGTCAATTCATCTAAAAGTTTTTCACTAGATTTCCATACCAATTCTACGGCAGGATGATCTCTTAAGTTTTTACCAACACCTTTTAATTGATGATGATGTTCTAAGCCAATACTTGAAATGTCTTCTTTATTACCAATACCAGAATTTAATAATAATTTAGGGCTTTCTACAGCTCCTGCAGAAACAATAACTTCATTAGCATGATATGTTTCATCATTTTGTAAAATAACACCACTTTGAATTCCATTTTTAATAATAATTTTTTTACAAATTGAATTTGATAAAACTGTAAAATTTTTTCTAAATAATGCTGGGATTACATATGATATTCCTGTACTCCATCTTACTCCATCTACATTATTTAATGGTAGAGGGCCTACTCCTTCAGAAAATGGCATATTATGGTCATTTGTAGTTGGGAATCCCATGTCTTGAACAGTTTTATAAAAAGTAAGTTGATCTTGTAATAAAGAATCTAAAGAGTGTCTCTTAACAGGTACAGGTCCATCATTTCCATGAAATTCATTATTAAAATCTAAATCATTTTCAAGCTTAATATAATACTTTAAGCAATCTTCGAAAGACCATTCATCTAGACCTTTTGATTTCCAATTCTGAAAGTCTTCAGGTATTGCTCTTATAAAAACCTGACCATTAATTGAACTTGTTCCCCCTATTACTTTTCCTCTTGGAACCCCCATATTCTTAAAGTCTTCATTAGAAATCCCTTCATACTTCCAATCATAATCTGTTCCAACTGCTAGATTTCCTGTCCAATCGGCTCCTGTTGCCATACCATTCTTAATCACATCTGGAATTTCTTGAATTTTTTCAAAACTATCTCCTGCTTCTATAAGTAAAACATTGTTATTTGGATTCTCACTTAATCTTGAAGCTAAAACGGCTCCTGATGAACCTGCTCCTATAACTATATAATCGTAAATATTCATATTTTTTCTAATCCAAAGAAGCTCCACCATTTACATTCAAAGCTTGACCGGTAATTTCTGATGAATCTTGTGATGCAAAAAAAGCAACTGTATTTCCTATATCTTCTGGGGTTTGCCCTCTTCCTAATGGGGTTCTTGCTTTTACAGCCAATTCGTCAAATACTTCTTTAGGATCCATATTTTTTAGATTTGGATTTTGTTCTATATGATTTTCTGCTATTGCTTTCCAAATTGGAGTCCAAATAACCCCTGGACAAATAGCATTTACATTGATGTTATATTGACCAAGTTCTATTGCAAGTAAATGAGTATATTGAATAACTGCAGCTTTTGAGACCAAATAAGGAGTTTGTACATTTCCTCTGTGCATATCTCCAAGCCCTCTTGGTTTTCTTCCTCCATGAGAAGCAATATTAATTATCTTTCCAAACTTATTGTCTTTCATATGATCGGAAACTGAGTCTGCACTATTAACTACCCCAATAAGATTTACATCATAAGTATCATTCCAATCCTGCTTAGAATAATTTTTTCTTTCAGCAAATCCTTTTGCCCCTATTACACCCGCATTTGAAACTAGAATATCTATTTTTCCAAATTTATTTATAACTATGTCTCTGAATTTTTCTAAGTCAGACAATTTAGTTACGTCTACAGAATCAAATATAGAATTATTTGATATAGATTTGGCAGTTTTCTCAGCTGATTCTCCAAAAAGATCACAAAGAGCTAATTTAGCACCCCTATCGTGTAAAACTTTTGAAATACCTGCACCTATGCCACTTCCTGCTCCAGTTACTAAGGCTACTTTTCCATCTAAATCTTTACCTGGCATTTTAAACCTCTTTTTATGAATAAAAATTATTAAGAAGTATATGGACTATATATATTAATAGCAAACTAATTAAATAACTTTAGTAATTTTTCCTTAAATAAGTTTTTACCTAGACTTACATTATTTTTCCAGTTTTTACTTGCATCAATATCTGCATTATCGCTAACAAACTTAAAGCAAAGAAAATCTATTTTTGTCTTCTTACAAACTTTAGCTAAAGCATATGATTCCATATCTACCAAATCTGAGAAGATTTTTGGTTTAGAAATCACAAAATTATCTCCAGTACCACAAGATAAACCTGTTCGGCCAAAAGAAATTTTGTTTATAGGATCTAGTGGAGTTTCTCCAATTTTAAAACCTAGTCCAGAAACATCCATATCTCTTTGAAAAAAATCTGAAACTTCATATAATCCATTTAAGTCTTTCCTTAGGCTTCCAGCAGTCCCATAGTTAATAATTAATTTTGGATTAAACTTGTTTATTATTTCTAAAGATTTAAATGTTGCATTAATTTTTCCTACTCCTGAATAAAATACTTTAAATTCTGGAATTAAATCTTTTGGCAACTCATCTTCAAGAGCAACAATTATAGCAATTTCTTCATTTCTTAATTCTGTTTTCATTTAGTAACGTTAAGCAAAGCCACCAGGAGCATAATCTAATTCAATTCCTGCTCTATCGGCAATTATTTTCCTTACTATTCCAGAATTTTTTCTTCCCCATCCATTATTTAGAGCTTCTATGACTTTTTGTTCAAGTATATTTGCCATATCTAGAGGAACTTTATTTTCTCTACCCATTTCACATGCCAATCTTACATCTTTTGCAGCAAGCTCTAAGAAAAAAGACATTTCATCTCCTTCAAAATTATACTCTTTTGCATCTTTCCAATTATCAAATGGAGGATTTTTTGCAGACGCACATCTAGAAATTGCATCAACCAACGTATCCAAATCCATACCTGCTTTTACACCTGAAGTTAATACTTCTGTAGTTATACCCAATAGTAAACCACTAAAAAGTTGATGAGAAAGTTTACAAATAGTACCACTCCCAACAGGACCACAATAAATAGCTTTATCTCCCATTGCATCCAAAGCCGGTTTTATTTTTTTGTAAGTAGCTTCTTGTCCACCAACCATTATAGACATATCCTTTTTCATGGCACCAATTACACCTCCACTCACAGGGCAATCTAAAAACTCAACTCCTTTTTCTTCAAATAATTTATGAAGTTTTTTAACCATAGACAATGAATTCGTTGATGCATCTAAAATAATCGTTCCTTCTTTAACAGATTCTATAATTCCATCTTTTCCTAAGCACACTTTTTCAACATCTTGTGGCATAGGTAAACTCATAAACAAAATATCTTTGTTTTCTGCACATTTTGATGGTGTTTCTGCCCATGTCCCACCGTCTTCTAGAATATCAATTGCTGCGTCCTGATTTAAATCACAAACTGTAAATTCGCTTGCATATTCTTGAATATGCTTAGCCATAGGTTTACCCATATTACCAACACCAATCCATCCGATTTTCATACATACTCCCTACTGTTTGATATACATAATATATGAAATCTAAGATAACCTTAAATAGAAGGAGTAAATTTTGGGAAAAAATAAATATCAGCTCAAAGAATTGGAAAAACTTGTATCCTTGGCAAAAAGAAGAGGAATAATTTTTCCATCGAGTGAAATATATGGAGGTTTAGCTTCTGTATGGGATTATGGTCCTGTAGGAGTTGAAATCAAGAGAAATGTAAAAAATTTATGGTGGAAATCTTTTGTCACTGAAAGAGATGATATTTTCGGTATTGATGCTTCAATATTAATGCACCCAAATGTATGGAAGGCCTCAGGTCATCTTGATTCTTTTTCTGACCCATTAGTTGAATGTTCTGAAACAGGAAAAAGATATAGGGAAGACCATATTTTTGTATTAGAAATTGAAACAAAAAAAGAAAATAAAATTATTTCTATTGAAGCTTCAGATGAAGATGAGGCAAAAAACAAAATCAAAGATAAGATTTTATCTATAAAACCATTATCTGAGTGTAAAAACAAAAATAATCCATCTCCTGACGGTGGAATTCTATCTGAACCAAGAAACTTTAATTTAATGTTTAAGACTTTTCTGGGCCCTGTAGAAGATTCAAGCGCTACTGTATATCTAAGACCTGAAACTGCACAGGCTATGTTTGTCAATTTTATAAACGTTCTTAATTCTTCAAGGAAAAAGATTCCGTTTGGAATAGCTCAACAAGGAAAATCATTTAGAAATGAAATAACTCCTGGTAACTTTACCTTTAGGACTAGAGAATTTGAGCAGATGGAGATGGAATTTTTCTGCAGTCCTGAAGAAGATGAATCATGGCATGAATATTGGATAAATTTTTCTTTAGATTGGTTCAAAAAATATGGCCTTAGAGAAGAAAATCTAATGATAAGAAAACACGATAAAGAAGAACTTCCTCACTACTCAAAAGCTAGCTCTGACATTGAATATTTATTCCCTTGGAGTTGGGGAGAGTTAGAAACTATTTCGAATAGAACAGATTTCGATTTAAAAGCTCACTCTGAACTATCAGGTAAAGATTTGTCATATTTTGATCAAGAAAATAATAAAAGATATACTCCATATGTAATAGAACCTGCAATGGGTGCTGACAGAAGTGTTTTAGCATTTCTATGTGACGCTTATTGTGAAGAAGAAGCTGAAAAAGAAACAAGAACTCTTTTAAAACTACACCCAGATATTGCACCAATAAAAATAGCCGTCCTGCCATTATCTAGAAATGAAAAATTGACAGAATACAGTAGAAATATTTTCGAGAAATTAAACTCTATATATCAAACTCAATATGATGATACTCAATCAATAGGAAGAAGATATAGAAGACAAGATGAGATAGGTACACCTTTATGTGTAACTGTTGACTTTGAAAGTGTTGAACAAGACAATTCTGTAACAATAAGACATAGAGATACTATGAAGCAAATAAGAGTAAGTTCAGATAAATTGATTGAAGCTATTCATGATCAACTTAAATCATTCTCATAAAAAAATTATAAATATTTTATTTTTTTTAGGAATATTATTTTTACTAAGCTGTAATTATATAAATCAAGATAATATTTCTGATAAAAATATTCACTTAGATGAAATTTCTTTTCCTAAAAACACAATCAACGGAGACCCTTTCAATATTTCAAACTTTAAAGAAAAAAACATTTTATTAAATTTTTGGTTCCCTTCGTGTCCTCCATGTGTATATGAGTTAGAAATTCTAAAAAATATTGATGATGATTTTGAAAAAACTCAAGTTATTGGAATTCAAATGCTGGGTCTTGATACAAAAGAAGACGGGATTAAAATGTTAAAAAATAAAAATATCCTCTACCCTTCTATTGCAGACGAGAAAGATGAAATTGTCATAGATCTAGATATAACTGCATTCCCTACTACCATTTTATTCGACAAAAAGGGAGAAGAAGTAAAAAGATGGATCGGTATAATTGATGAAAAGGTTGTTGAAAAAAAATTGCTAGAAATTGGAAAAGAATAAATGAATCAAATATTATTTACTTTTTTTTTATGGATTCATAGTATGTCTGCAGGAATTTGGTTAGGAGGTTCAGTTCTGTATTTACTAAAATCAATTAAGTATAGAGACAGAAAAATGAATTCACTCGACTTTATTTCTGATTATAATTCTATACTTCTTATTTCAAGTATTATTTTATTTGCATCTGGAGTGATAATTGCATTTGATAGGCTTACTTACGGAGATTATTCTTCTACAAAAGCAATTCTTTTATTGATAAAAGTTTTTCTAACCTTTTTGGTTCTTCTTATAACTTGGAGTAATAAAAATAGCATAAAGGATTATAAAATAAACCCTTCCATTTTTCTATCTATGGGTATTTATTTAATTGCTACTATTTTGAGCGTCTATTAATAAATCTTTAATTCTTTTTTTAGTCAAAGGATCTTTAAACTCTGATGCAATTTCATTTAATGGATCAAGAACAAACAATCTTTCTGAAAATCTAGGATGAGGAAGGATTAATTTTTTTTCATCCAATACCAAATCATCAAAAAATATAATATCTATATCTATTTCTCTTGGTTCATTCTTTTTTTCTGATCTAACTCTACCTAATTTTTTTTCTATTATAGAAATATTTTCTAAAAGATCATATGGAGAATTTTTGTAAACAATTTCAACAACTAGATTTAAGAAATCATCTTGTTTGATTTCTACCTTGAAAGGCTTAGTTTCATATATTGAAGAAATTTTTTTTATTTTTGAAATACTTCTTAAATATTCAATACATCTTAATAAATTTTTTTTTCTATCTCCTAGGTTAGACCCCAATGATAAAAAAACTTTTGAATCTTTCATGATTTATATCTAGAATATTTAAGTACTTGGGTCATTTTTTTCACATCAATCATTTCTTTATAATCATGGACTCTTAGTATATTAGCACCATTTAAAACAGCAAATGCAATAGTTGATGCTGTACCAAAAATTCTATTATCAATTTCTTTTTGAGTATATTCTCCTATAAAAGATTTTCTTGATGTTCCTATCATAATAGGTAAATTAAATGATCTTTTTAAAATTTCAATATTAGCAAAAATATCTTTTGATTGTTCAAATTTTTTTCCAAATCCAATACCGGGATCTAATATTATTTTATTCCTATCAAATCCACTTTCAGTTAAAATATCTATTTTCCCTGAAAGATCAGATAAAACCTCAGGTATTATATTTTGATGAGGTATATTTTGTCTAAAATGTCCTAATACATAATGTACCTGATGCTTATTTATAACCTGTAAAATATTTTCATCATCCAACATTGAGATATCATTAGCAATTACTGCACCAGCATTTATTGCCTCATCTAAAACATTTGGTTTTTTTGAATCTATTGATATAAAAATGTCAAAATTTCTTTTAATTTTTTCAATTAAAGGAATAACTCGATCCAATTCTTCATTTTCAGAAATTTCTACTACATCCTTATACACCTTTTTAGGCCTTGTTGACTCTCCTCCAACGTCAACTATATCAACCCCATTTGATACCATTGAGTCTAATTCTTTATTCAAATCAAACTTTGATTTTGAGTATATTCCGTCTCCTGAAAAAGAATCATTTGTAGCATTTATTATGCTCATAATGAGACAAGATTCATTATTTAGAGAAAAATTATTCATAGATTGATTCATATAATGCCATTTTTACCTATGAAATATTATATTTCATATTTATTATTAAGTCTGATAAAAGATGTGAAAATAAGATTTAGGATAGATATTTGTCAGAAAATAGTAACAAGAAAGATCTACTTAAAGATCTAAGTGAAAAAAGATCCAAAGCATTAAAAGGTGGCGGAGAAAAAAGAATTGAATCTCAAAAAAATAAAGGAAAGCTTACAGCTCGAGAAAGGTTATCTCTTTTTTTTGACGATGGTAAGTATGAAGAATTGGATATTTTTGTTCAACATCAATCCAAAGATTTAGGATTAGATAAAAATGTTTATGATGGTGATTCAGTAGTTACTGGTTATGGATTAGTAAATGGGAAACCAACATTTTCATACGCTCAAGATTTTACAGTTTTGGGAGGATCATTATCTTTAGTAGCTGGGAAAAAAATTGCAAAAGTAATGGACCTAGCTTCAAAAAATGGAGCTCCAATTATTGGATTCAATGATTCAGGTGGAGCTAGGATACAAGAAGGAGTTGATTCGCTAGCAGGATATGGAGAAGTATTTGTTAGAAACACTTTATATTCAGGTGTAGTCCCTCAAATAAGTGTTATAGTTGGCCCATCAGCAGGAGGAGCTGTTTACTCACCTGCAATAACAGATTTTATTTTTATGGTTAAAGATATAGGCCAAATGTACATAACTGGTCCAGATGTTGTCAAATCTGTTACTGGAGAGGAAATTAGTCACCAAGATCTTGGAGGGTCAGAAGCGCACTCATCAAAATCAGGGGTTGCACATTTCGTTTATGATTCTGAAGAAGAATGCATGAATGGAATTAAAAGGCTTCTAGACTTTATACCTCAGAATAATCTTGAAAATGCTGCTAAAAAAGATTTCACTGAGAGTACTAATAGTGAAGAGTTAAGGAATATTATTCCTGAAAAATCTACCGAGCCTTATGATGTAAAAGAGGTAATAACTAGAATAGTTGATAATGATGATTTTCTAGAAGTTCATGCAAATTTTGCTCAAAATATAGTTGTTGGATTTGGAAGAATCAGAGGAAATAGTGTTGGAATAGTAGCGAATCAACCTGCTAGTTTAGCAGGTATGTTAGATATTAATGCATCAGATAAAGCAGCAAGATTTGTAAGGTTTTGTGACGCTTATAATATCCCTGTAATCACTTTTGTAGATGTACCAGGATTTATGCCTGGAGTGAATCAAGAACATCAAGGAATCATAAGGCATGGTGCAAAACTAATATACGCTTATGCTGAAGCTACAGTTCCTAAGATTTCAGTTATTTTAAGAAAAGCTTATGGTGGAGCATACATCGTAATGAACTCTAAAGAACTTAGATCAGATTTAAATCTAGCATGGCCAACAGCAGAAATAGCAGTTATGGGGCCAGAAGGGGCCGTAAATGTTATTTCAAGAAAAGAAATTTCTGAATCAAAAGATCCTGATGCTACACGAAGTAAATTAATTGATGAATATAAAGAAAAATTTTCATCTCCTTTTCTTGCTGCATCAAGAGGTTATATTGACGACGTTATTGATCCAGCTGAAACAAGAAGCAAAATAGCAACATCTTTAGAAATTTTCAGCAAAAAATTTCTAGATAATCCTCCAAAAAAACATGGGAATATACCTCTTTAAAATTGAAAGGAAATAAAAAATGATAAATTTGTTGAAAATAGCTAAAACTGAATCCGATGGAGGAAATTTATTTGAAGAAATTTCTGACTTATACCAAGATGCAGATTTAAAACCTTCTGGTTACCCTGATGCCGTTGTTTGGCAAGGCGGAAATCATGATGGAAATATCAAACCTGTTGCGCATTCATTAACTGATGCATATGCACTATTAGGTACAATTGCTGCAATAGATATACTAGGATTACCTTTTTACGCTGTTCCTATGTGGTCTCAGTTTAGACATGATTCAAAACTAGAAGCTTTAGCATGGTTTGGAAACATTCCTGCTACTTCTATTAAATGGTCAACAGCTGGAGATGCTTATGTAAATGATGAATCTGGAAATAAAGTAGTTGTGATGGGTAAATCAGGAAATGCACACCTAAGAACTCAAGCTGGAGTTTATTGTAATGTGAGGCCATATGGTCCAATCACAGTAGTTAGAAGTATGCCTTGCTTGCCATATTCTCAAAATAAAAGTAAATTTACTGTTGATGACTCTGGAATTGTTCATTCAGAAATGAATACCCCTGGTGTTCAAATGGCGTATGCAAATAGACTATTCCTAAAACTAGTCAATGATAGTGGAGCAATAGGAAGAGTTGCTACAAAACCAACCCAAGCAATGGAAGATGGTATAAATGCAGGACTTCATTCTTGGTTAATTAAAGATACAAAATTCGAAATTGGGAGAAAATATGCTGTAGATCCTTATGAGGAGCATAAAGAAAGTATAGAAAAAATCATAAAATTGCTTCCTTCAGATTTTAAGGATGGTATGGAAAATTGGTCTGGAAGAATAGAACAACATATTGCTGATACTAATTACGGTCTATTAATCTGGGATTTGATAAATAAAGAAAATACAGTAGTACTTTCAACAGATTTAGATGGAGATAGACTTACAGATCTATTAGCTGATATATCTGACCCATTGAGAAGTTACTCAGGGATGGTAGCAAAAGAACTAGGAAAAGATATAAATACGAATGAATTATGGGAAGAAATGGGTTATACCACAGGAAATGGTAGAGATATGACTTCTGTTATGCATAGAATGGACGGCCCGCCAATACACGAACAGACATTAGGTTCTGCTGATGCAATGTTATTAAGATTATTAGATGGTGATGAATGGGTAAATGGAACAAAACAGCCTTATGATCCTAGGATTCACTTTGTATTAATTAGGGATGCTTATATAGATGCAAACCCTGGTAATAAAGATTTGCATGATTGGTTAGACAATGCTCTAAATAAGTTTGATGAAGTTTATTCAGGAGAAAGACCTGGATTTTTAGATGGTTATAAATCTCTTAAGCAAGCAATAACCCCTTGGGGAAAATAAAAATAAAAATTTGAAAGGAAATCACTATGAAATTTAAAGTATCTGTAATTGGAGCTGGTAATGTTGGAGCTACAACTGCTCAAAGAATTTTTGAAAAAAAATATGCTGATGTTGTATTAGTTGATGTTGTTGAAGACATGCCTCAAGGTAAAGCATTAGACATATTAGAATCTGGCCCAGTGCTAGGAACTGATAGTAAAATAATAGGTTCAAATGGATATGAAGAGACCTCTAACTCTGATGTTGTTGTTATAACTGCAGGGATAGCCAGAAAGCCAGGTATGAGTAGAGATGATTTATTACTCACAAATATGAAAATTGTAGGTGCAGTTACAGAAGAAGTAGTAAAACATTCTCCTGAAGCAATAATTATTGTCGTTAGTAACCCACTTGATGCAATGGTACAGCACGCATATAACGTAAGTGGCTTTGATTCAAAAAGAGTTATTGGTATGGCTGGTATATTAGATACTGCAAGATTTAGTACATTTATAGCTGAAGAACTTAATGTTTCAGTAGAAAGCGTAAATGCATATGTACTAGGTGGCCATGGAGACACAATGGTACCTGTAATAGGGGCTACAAATGTAGGAGGAGTACCTGTTGAGGATATGATTGAGAAAAACAAACTAGCATCAATAGTTCAAAGAACTAGAGATGGTGGAGCTGAAATTGTGGCTTTATTAAAAACTGGATCTGCATTTTATGCACCATCAGCATCTATTGTTCAAATGGTAGAAGCAATTTTATTAGATAAACAACAAATACTACCTTGTGCAGCATTACTAAATGGAGAATATGGATTTAATGATGTTTACGCTGGTGTTCCTGTTAAGCTTGGAGCAAATGGTATAGAAGAAGTTATTGAAGTTGACTTAAATAAAGATGAACATTCTGCTCTTTCTAAATCTGTAGATTCAGTAATAGAATTGTTAGATATTATGAAAAAAAATAGCTAGAACACTACCCCATAAATAATTCAATATAAAAAGTATTGAAACCTGATCCGAGGCAATTAAGATTTGATTTTTATGAACTAAGAGATAACTTTTAGACTTTATTCAAGATTCCTTTGGTATTGACAATATGTCGACCAAGGCCAATTTCCTTAGTTTCTAAGCCCATTGCCAATGCAATCATTTGCGGCATATGAATTATTGGAAGATCTGCTTTATCTCCTCTATTATTTTTTCGTGCCTTTCCTTGATAACCATCAAGATTGAGGTGACAAAGCGGACAAGGAGTCACCATTGCATCTGCACCTAGGTCTTTTGCTGATCCTGTTTGATTACTTACCATTTTTAATGAATTCTTTTGATTGATAAATAAAACAGGGAATCCACAACAAGAAAATTTACCAGGGAAGTCAATTGCTGTAGCTCCTACAGATTCAATAACTTGTTCAAGATAATTTTGTCTTTCAGGTCTTTCATCAAAACCTAACGCTTCAGATGGCCTTACCATGTAGCATCCATAAAATGGTGCAAATTTAAGATCTGAAAGTTCTTTCACAAAATGAGATTTCAAATTATCTAATCCATAATCTTCAACAAGAATCCAAAGTAGATGTTTTACATCAGTTGTACCTTTGTATTCATATCCTTCTTCTTTTATCAAATCGTTAATTTTAGCTAAATATTCAGGATCATTCTTAACTTTATGATTTGCTTGGCTTAATACGCCTTGGCATGTAGAACAAAGAGTCATTATATTTAGATTCTTTTCTTCAGCCATAGCTAATGTTCTTACATTGATGGTATCACCCAAAATAGGATTTTTTTCTTGAAGAACACCAGCACCAGTACAACCAGCTTTAGTTAATTCTTCAATATCAATATTTAATTCTTTCAATACAGCCATTGAAGAGGATAGAAGTTCTGGGGTACCCCCTCTTGCAACACATCCAGGATAAAATGCATACTTCACTATTCCATCTCCTTTATTTTCTTAGCTAATTCTTTAATCTTTTTGTTATCTTCAGCTTTATGAGGAAATATTGGAGGTAATTTACCTTTGATCAATGCTCTAATTCCAACTGGAATCAGATCTAATAACCTAGGAATATTAAAAATCCCAGCAGATTCAAAAGCAAGACGACTTTCATCTAATCTACCATGAGCTGTTACTGATTTTTCAAAAGAGTTTGTATGGTCATACCCATGAGTTTTCTTAGCACCTATTTCTATGGCAGTTTCTCTTAGATCCATAATTCTATCCATTGGAGAAACACCTTTTGGGCATACTTCAACACACTGCATACAGCGAGTACAATCCCATATGCCTCCTTGCTCATCATTCAAAAAATTCAATCTCTCTTCAGTTTGATCATCCCTCGGATCATATACAAACCTTGAGGCTTTAGCTAGTGCTGCAGGACCAATGAATGTGCTATCAACTTCTAATATTGTACAATCAGATACGCAAAGACCACACATTATGCAATTCATTTCAGTTAACAATTTTTCCATAGAATCATTTGAAGCAATGAATTCACCTTGTTCAGGTAATTCGTCTGGTTGAAGAAATGGGCTAATTTGTGTCATTTTAGCGAAAAAAGCACTTATATCAACAATAAGATCTTTTATCACAGGTTGATTTCCCATTGGCTCAACCAATAAGGTCTCACCTTCATCAACAAGTTCTTCAATTCTTGTTTTACATACCAATTTTGCTTTTCCATCAACTCTCATTCCACAAGACCCACAAATAGATGCTCTACAAGCACATCTTAATCCCAAAGTTCCATCGATTTCTTCTCTTATATGAATCAAAGCATCTAGAACAGTCGAGGAAGGATGGATATCCATTTTATAATTTTGCACCCAATTATTTTCATTTAGTTTCTCTGGGTCAAATCTTTTTACGTCAATACTTACTTTCATATTTTCTAATAAACTCTTTCTATAGGTTCCCATTCAGTTATTGTCACATCTGGAGTTTCAATACTGATTTCCCCTTCCAAACTTTTATAGATTAAAGTATGCTTCAACCATTCTTCGTCATTTCTTCCTGGAATATCAGTTCTGAAGTGAGCTCCTCTGCTTTCTTTTCTAGTCAGAGCACCATGAACTATTGATTCTGCACAATCAATCATATTTCCTAATTCAAGTGCAAATAATAGGTCTGTATTGTAGACTTTTCCTTTATTTTCAATCCTAATTGAGTCTCTGTAGTCTATTTTGGTTTGATCTACTATTTTTTTCGCATACTCCATAGATTCTTGATCTCTAAATACGCCAATACCTTTTGTCATTGCAGTAGCCATTTTATTTCTTACTTCAGACACTCGATACTTTCCATCTGCATCCATTATATTTTTTATTAATTCAAGGTCACGCTTAACATATTGCTCAGTAGGAATAATTGTATTTGGAACTGATTTTACATAATCAGAAGCTTTTTCAGCAGATCTTCTACCAAAAACAACGGTATCTAGAAGAGAGTTTGCACCTAGTCTGTTTGCTCCATGAACACTAACGTTTGCACATTCCCCTGCAGCATAGAGACCAGGAACACCTGTTTCTCCATCGACATCTGTTTTAATACCACCCATTATATAATGCATACCAGGTCTAATTGGGACAGGTTGTTCAGCCATATCTATGCCAAGAAATTCAACTGAAACTTCTTGCAAATATCCAAGTCTAGTTTCAATAAATTCTTTTCCTAAATGCCTTAAATCAAGAAGAACATTACCGTCTACTCCCCTTCCTTCATTAATCTCTGTTTGTTCAGATCTAGAAACAACATCTCTTGAAGCTAATTCCATATAATCAGGAGCATATTTTTTCATAAATCTATCTCCTTCAGAATTTAATAAGTATGCCCCTTCTCCTCTAGCAGCTTCAGATAATAAAATACCTGTTCGAGCCAAAGTAGTTGGATGATATTGGATCATTTCCATATCCATTAATCCAGCTCCATTATTCCAAGCTAACGAAAGTCCATCTCCTGTACAAATCAAAGCATTGGTAGAAGGTTCAAAAACTCTTCCTGCACCTCCTGCAGCTATAACTACAGACTTAGCTGTGATTGATTCTAATTCTCCTGTTTTAAGATCTAATGCAACAACACCTCTTACAGCTCCTTCGTGCTTTATAAGAGAAGTAACAAACCACTCTTCATAAACCTGTAAGCCCATCTTCAGAGATTGTTCATATAAAACATGCAACAATGCTGATCCAGTGATAGCTCCAACGAAGAATGTTCTAGCTACTTTTTGACCACCAAATCTTCTTGTACCAAGTTTACCATCATCTCCTCTAGAAAAAATTACACCCATTCTCTCAAGCTCAAGAACAGCTTCTCCTGCTTCTTGGCTCATTATTTCAACTGCATCCTGATCTGCTAAATAATCACTACCCTTAATTGTGTCTAATGCATGCCCTTTCCAATCATCTCCTCTATCAGTAAGAGGTGCATTAATTCCACCTTGAGCAGCGTTTGAATGACTTCTAACAGGATGTACTTTTGTAATTACAGCTACTTTCAAGCCTAGCTTTTGTGCTTCTACAGCACATCTTAAACCAGCTAATCCTGCTCCAACTATTAGTAAATCATGATCGTACATTCATTTCCCTCCTAAAAAAAATTATATTATCGATTTGTAAATATTTAGTGCACTTATAGTGCCTTGATCAATAATTTTGTTACTTTTAATTAAATCAAATGCCTCTTTCAAGGTAAATTCCTCCAATTTTATATCTTCATCTATATCTGGAGTTAAAGGTGATTCATATAAATCTTGAGCTATAAAATACTCAGTAATTTCCGAGCTATATCCAGGAGCCACAAAGAATCTGCCTATAGATTCATATTTTTTTGCAGCATATCCTGTTTCTTCTCTAAACTCACGATCAGCGGCAACTAATGTTTCTTCACCTGAATTCAAGGTTCCGCATGGAAGTTCAATAGTATTCCTCCTTACGGGTTGCCTCCATTGATTTACAAATAGAATTTTTTCTCTCCTTACTCCTATTATGAGTACTGAGCCAGGATGATCAACAAAATCTTTATTAATGATAACTTTATTAGACGTTTTGTACTCATCTCTTCGAATATGAATTGAATCTGATTGAAAAATCATTTCTGTTCTATCATAATTTTTCATTATTTATTGAAATTTACCTTTTCTAATTCCCAATTTTTCTGTAATAGTTGACCAGTAGTGGTTAGAAGGGTTTTTTCTTAAGAATTTTGCATTAGTTTCTGAAATTTTCAGAGAAATTTTATCTCCGTCGGATATTTTATGTTCAATAAATCCATCTATGCTTATTTGGGCATCTTTTCTTGAAGAAATAGTTATTTGACAAATGGATTGAGAATTAACAATCACTCCTCCAAATTGGCTCATATGAGTTGCAATAGGCTTAATATAAAAATCATTTGATTTTGGATCTATAACAGGTCCTCCTAGAGCCAAAGAGTATCCGGTCGAACCTGTTGCAGTAGAAACAACAATTCCATCTCCTCTGTAGGTTGCTAAATGAATACCATCAATTTCCGTAATAGTTTCAACCATTGATACTGAGGAGCCTCTCGCAATTACAATATCATTTAATGCTTTGTAAACTTTTGGCTTATTATCAAAATTAAGTTCAACTTCTAACAAAGAACGAACTTCAGTTCTTACTTTTTGATTAAAGTAAAAATCAAGTTCTTCTATTGCATTTTCACCTTCTATTTCCGTCATGAATCCTACTGTTCCCATATTGATGCCCAAAACAGGGACATCATATTGTAAGGACAATGAAACAGCTCTTAAAAGGGTTCCATCTCCTCCAATTGCAATTACTAAATCCATTGGATTTATATCTGAAAAATCAAAATTCTCTATAATCTGCCAGGAAAGGTCAGAATACTTTGTAGCCAAAATTTTAGACAGATCTTTAGCTTGAGATGATTCGGGGTTAACAACTGTACATATTTTTTTATATAACAAATAAATTACCTTTTTTTATAATCCAGAAATCACATTATCTATAGTAGATAATATTAGATCTGGGTAAATTCCCAAAACTAAAACTAGCATTGATGATATAGATGCTACTAAAATATAAATATTGTTGCTATTTCCATTTTGTTCAAATTTTTCCGAAGATACGAAAATATTTCTTAACAGTCCTAAGTAATAATATGCTGATACAAAAGAGTTAATAACTCCAGCAATAGCTAATAGAACTAATCCGTTATTTACAGCAGAAGAAAAAACCAATACTTTTCCCATAAATCCCACAGTCGCAGGAATTCCAAGAAGACTAAGAATTCCAGATGCAAAAATCACTGAAACATAGGGATGAGACTTGAACAATCCTTTAATACTATCTATTGATGTAGATTTAGAAAGATTCATCATATGTTGTAATGACAAGAAAACAGATAGATTAGTAATGGCATACCCTACAACATAAAACAGAGTAGTAGATGCAGAAGATTTAGTAGATATTAATGCTATTAGACCTACTAACATATAACCTGCATGAGCAACCGTAGAATAAGCGAATAGTCTCTTTAAATCTTTCTGCAAAATTGCTCCAAGATTACCAACTGTCATGGAAGCAAAAGAAATTATAGATAGAAATACAATCAAATTTGTAAATGAAATATTATTGGAAAACACCTCAGAAAAGATTCTAATAGACAAAGCAAATCCAGCAACTTTAGATCCAGTTGATAAATAAGTAACTATTGGCATCGGAGAACCTTGATATGTGTCAGGGGTCCACATATGCCATGGTGCAATTGAAAGTTTAAATGCTAATCCAATAAATAAAAAAACTAGCCCAAGAATAATAGCAGGATTCATTGCATTTATATTTAAATCATGTAAATTCAAGCTTCCAGATACTCCATATATATACACAACTCCTGTAAGAAAAATACCCGTAGAAAAAGAAGCTAAAATCAAGTATTTAAATGCCGCTTCAAGACTAAATTTTCCTCTTCCAAAAGCAATTAGAGCAATGATTGGTAAAGATGATAATTCCAAAGATAAATATATAGTAATAAAATCAATTGCCATAATTACAAATAAAGAACCTACCAAAGATAATAAAATCAGACTTATAAATTCTGATCTAAAAGATATTTGGTTTACAATATAGTCATAAAATGCAAGTAAAATAGCAAAAGTTATTAAAACCAAAGTTATGGCAGAAAATAAATAAAATTTATCAAAAATAATAGTATCAAAAAAAACAGACTGATTAGTTTCAAAATTAATAAATTGTAAAAGTAAAATCAGAACTGATAATAATAGTCCTACCAAAGCCGATATCAAAATAATTATTTTTCTAGTAGTGAAAAAATCTATGATTAAAACAAAGAGAGCTGTAAAAACTAAAATTATAGGAGATAAAATATATGTCAGATCACTATAAAACATTATTTAATCATCTCCTTTATTCCAAGATCAAAAAAATCTATAAAAATATTTGGCCAAATACCAATCAAAAGTATTGGAATAGTTATAATAAATGCTGGAAGCAGATCAAATAAATTAGCATCTTTTAAAGAATTAAATTCATAAGTTTTATCATTTGCTTTTAATTTGTTGTCACCAAATAATGCTCTCTGAGTCATCCATAATATATATCCGGCTGCCAGAACAACACCAAATGCTGAAATTATAGTATATACAGGAAAAATTTTATACGTTCCTAGAAATATCATTATTTCTGATACAAAACCAGAAAATCCTGGTAATCCTAGTGATGCCAATCCAGATATCATAAAGAATAAAGCAACCATCGGCATTTTTCTTGTTAATGCTCCTAATTTATTAATATCTCTTGTATGGGTACGATCATAAATCAGGCCAACAGTTAAAAAAGATAATCCAGTAATTGTTCCATGAGTAAACATTTGCATAGCTGATCCATTTAATGAGTAATAAGAAAAGTTTTGGCTGCTAGTCATTGCAGAAAAACCAAGTAAAACATATCCCATATGACTTATTGAAGAGTAAGCAATTAGTCTCTTTAAGTCTGTTTGTCTAAGGGTTATTATCGCTCCATATATTATTGAAATAGTTCCTAAAAGAGCTAAAAGGTTCGTGTAGTCAAATATTTGAAAACCTAAAGTTTCTTGAAAAAATCCTAAATTTATTCTAAATAAACCATAGCCTGCCATTTTCAACAAAACCCCTGCAAGCATGATTGATACTGCTGTAGGAGCATCTGTATGAGCATCAGGAAGCCAATTATGAAGAGGCCATAATGGAAGCTTTACAGCAAACGCAATAAAAAAGAAAATAAAAATAATTGAAGCAGGAATTACTAATTTTTGCCCTGCAATCAAATCTGGAATTCCCATTATTCCAAGCTCAGGAATTGAAACCATTGAAAGATTTGAAACCGATGCACTACTAAAAAGTGCCAAAATTGCAATAAGCATAAAGGCTCCTCCAGCTAGAGTAAATATAACAAATTTAGTCGCAGAATATTCTTTTCTGCCTGAACCCCAAATACTAATTAACATATACATTGGAATAAGTTCAAATTCAAAAAATACAAAAAACAGTAATAAATCTAGAGAAGTAAAAACTCCTAATACACTGGTTTCTAAAAGAAGTATCCAAATAAAATATTCTTTGACTCTTTTTTCAATTCTCCAAGAAGCCATACATGCAACCAAAGATAATAGTCCTGTCAATAAAACTAAGGGTGCTGAAAAACCATCAACTCCAACTAAATATGAGGATTTTATATTGAAGGAATCAATCCACTTAAAATGATCCACAAACTGAATACCACCTAAACTCTTATCATAGGATAAAAATAATAATAATGAAAAAACAAATGTAATGATTGAAGAAAAAATAGAAGTAAATACAATTTTATCCCTACCTTTAAGTAGTAACAAAAAGATTGCTGTCAAAGCTGGAAAAAAAACTGTTACCGTAACTAAATAATTAATCATTTATCAACCTAGCAAAACCATAATAAAGATCGCCACTGTAGCAAACATAATCATAGCTAAGCTATATGTATGAATTTGACCATCTTGTAAACGTAATGATTTAAAGCTTAATCGACCAGTAAGCTTTGAAAGGTGCACATTGACTCCATCAAAAATATTTTTGTCTAGCCATTCTCCACCTGAACAAATTATCTCATAAAAAATATTTTCCGTGATAACTTTCTCATATAGATAATCCATAAAGTATTTTTTATCTAATAGAGAATTTATAGATTTGAAAAATTTATTTTTTTTCAACTCAATTTTATTTTTATATATGTTAATTCCAAATAAAATTCCTAAAAGAGATATAAAAGAAGAAATTAAAGCTATGGAAAAATCAAAAGAGTGTGCCCCATGAAAATGAAATATCTCTAGACTTTTTTCTAGAAAAACACCAAATAAATGCTTATCTATAAAAATCAGTTTAGAAAAAACAGGATTCACTAAATAACCTATAAAAATTGCGAAGAAAGATAGGAATACTATAGGATAAACCATATTTTTAGGGGACTCTCCCAAATGTACATGTTCAATTGTAGGAGGGACAGGTAAGTTTTTCTTTTTAAGATCTTCCAATTCTTTATCACCTCCACCTCTAAATTCTCCTAAGAATGTTAGAGTTACTGCTCTAAACATATAAAATGCAGTAAGAAATGCCACAACAAGACCTACTATAAGGCAAATATTTCCCAAAAATCCACCATAACTATATGCAGACAAAATTATCTCATCTTTTGACCAAAAACCTGACAATGGAAACAATCCTGCTAAAGATAAAGAGCAAATTAACATGGAATAATATGTATATTTCATAGTATGTTTCAAACCACCCATATATTTCATATTAAAAGTTCCACTGGAATGATGAACCGAACCCGAACTTAAAAATAATCCAGCTTTGAAAAATGCATGAGTAAATAGATGGAAAATAGCTGCAGTATAAGCACCTAATCCAAGGGCCATAAACATATAACCTAATTGGGAAATAGTCGAATATGCAAGAACTCTTTTGATGTCAGTAGTAGAAAGTGCCATAGTTGCAGATATAAATGAGGTCAAACAACCTATGATAGCTATTAACGGCATTATTTCTGAAATTTGGAATAATGGAAATAATCTTGCCACCAAGAAGACTCCTGCCGTAACCATAGTGGCCGAATGAATAAGTGCTGAAACAGAGGTAGGGCCTTCCATAGCATCAGGAAGCCAATTATGAAGTGGGAATTGAGCAGATTTACCAATCCCACCTATTAAAAAACCAACTGCTAATATAGTTGCTACACTAGATGATATTTTTTCATCCAATATTGCTTCATATAAAACAGGGATTTGAAGATATGAGGAATCTATATTGAATAAATAAATAATTGAAAATAAAAAACCAAAATCACCTAATCGAGTCATAATAAAAGCTTTTTTTGCTGCTGCAGCTGCAGAACTTCTTTCATGCCAAAATCCAATTAGAAGATAAGATGAAACTCCTACTAACTCCCAAAAAATAAATAATTGAAGTATATTTCTTGATATAACTAATCCAAGCATTGAGCCTGTAAAAAGAGCCATATATGCAAAATATCTTGTATAACTTTTATCTCCATGCATATATCCAATTGAATAAATTTGTACTAGGAATGAAATACCAGAAACCACAACTAACATTATTGCTGTTAGAGGATCTACCATTACTGAAAAATCTAGTGAAATATTATTAATAGATATCCATGAAAAAACATATTTGTTTTCAGAATGATCTAGGTTGAAAATAACAAAAATTGATAAGACTAAACAAATACCCATACCTGAAACATTTAATAATCCAGAAGTTCCACTTGTAGATCCAAGTTTATACCTAATAAACAAAGCATTTGTTACAAATACAAAAAAAGGTAATCCTAATATAATTAATGCTAAAGTTTCAATCAAAGTATCTCCTTATACTTTTCTTATTATTTCATCAGCCACATGTTCTCGACCCTTAGGGACTAATATTCTAAATTTTGATAGTTCTGACCAATTTAATAATCCATCTTCAGGAATTATCCTTGTTGGCAATCCTTCTGCTTCTAGCAAATTTTTATAAGTTTCAGCAATACTTAGATTATTAACTTTTTTATAATCAATCCACATAATTAATTCTTCATTTCTGATAAGTCACTAAGTTCTACTGTGGACTTAAATTTACCTAAAGCCAAAACCATTGCAAGAGCCAATGCAGTTTCACCTGCAGCTACACAAATTATAAAAATACCAAGAATGTTTCCTGATAAAACTCCAAAAAAATTATCTACATTAATCTCGTTGAAAGCCGCAGAGCTCATGCTATATCGATTAAATGCCACTACAGACAAAACTACTGAATTGAAAATCAATTCTAAAGACATCAATGTAATGACAATATTTTTTCTTGTAAGTAATCCAAAAATCCCTATAGAAAAAAGAGCTGATGAAAAAATTAATATAATTTCTAAGGTCATATTGCTTCAATATCTCCTTCTTCATCATTTTCAATTGTATTTTTTGTCACAGCAATTGAACCTATAACGCAAGCTACAATTATTAGCCCTATAATTTGTAGAGATATAAAATACTTAGTAGATAACATTGAGCCTATAGGGATTATAGAATCATTAATTAAACCATCCCGAACTTCAGAAATATTAGTTTCTGGAGAAACTGTCGTAATAATTCCCTTTTCTTTATCAATTGCATATTTATCAAATAAAATTTCATTAATAATTGGATCTGAAATTTCATGAGTTTTTTCCCAATCTGTACCAACAATTACAAAAACTAAAACTATAAAAATCAACAAAGAAGTTAAAGAAGAAAAAATATATTTTACTCCCATTGTTGAAGAAGATGCTGTTTGTAAATCCTTTACAAGCAAAACAGAAAATGCCATTAATACTGATACTGCTCCAATGTATACTAAAATCTGTACGGCACCTAAAAATTCTGCATTTATGGCAAAAAATACCACCGCAACAGTCATAAATGATAAAGCTAGAGCAATAGCTGCTCTAAAAACATTAGTTTGAGCTACAACATAAATTGCGCTTGCTATTCCAATTATTGATACAAAAATAATAAAAATATTTAACAAAGAATTATCCATTAAATTTCCTCTTATTTACCCAATTTTGTTTAATTTTTTCATTACTAGGTTTCTCATGCCTACCTGCTTCTTTGTAATCTGAAATGTCAGAATCCCATGGATTATATTCTTTTTCCTCAAACTGTGGTCTAAACCAACTACTAGGATTTTTAACCTGCGAAATAAGAGTTTCTTTATCTAAAACCAGATTTGATCTGTGATAATTTCCTCTTTCAAAATCAGTTCCCATATGCAAAGCATCATACGGGCAAGCTTCTACACATAGTCCACAAAACATACATCTTCCTGTATCAATATCAAATTTATCTATAGCATAATTTTCTCCAGCCTGAAGATTCTCTCCACTGGCATGTGTAACAATTTCTATAATTCCAAGAGGGCAATACTTAGCACATGAAGCGCATGCTGTACATCTGTCGTCATACCAAACAAACTCATTTCCCCTAAATCTTGGAAATTGTTCATTCTTAACTTTTACTGTAGCTAATCCCAAAACTGCATATAAAAATTGTTTTGAGTCTTCTTTAAATAGCTGCAAAATAGATAAGTTTCTACTTTTAGCTAACCCAAATACACCTACACGTTTATCAGGATATTGAACTGTAAAAACTGGAGTAAAAAGATTTCTGAATGTGACTGACAAGCCCTTTATTAAACCAAATCCTATCATTTAACTTTTCTCCTTCATAAATTTAGGAGTATCTGAACCGATTGGATAACTGATAAATTCTTTATTAGTGTCCTGATAATTACTAGTTTTCAACATTTTAAAAATCAAAATTACAAATGGGAAAGCAAAAATCCAATTTGCTAAACCTATATATATCAGTCTATTTGAGTCTGCATCTGTCCAAATAATTACAGCTATAGAGGTTACTATAATATTTACTAATGTTAATTCAAATAATCCTTTCCAAGCTAAATTCAAGACTTGATCAATTCTAAATCTTGGCCAAGATGCTCGAATCCATATTATAAAAAATAAAACTGCAACTACTTTTATTGTCAACCAAAAAATACCTGGCAAAAAAGGACCATTAGGCCCACCTAAAAACAAGGTCGAAAATACAGTTGCAGCTGCTATTGCTGCTGCAAATTCTCCTAAGTAAAACAATCCCCATTTCATACCAGAATAATCATTTTGATACCCAGCAGCTAATTCAGATTCTGCTTCAGTAAGATCAAAAGGAGTTCTGTTGATTTCTGCAAGTGAACCTAAGAAGAAAACTATTGCTGCTACAGGTTGAATTAAAATAAAAGGGATTTTTTGGTAAATTACAATATCCATAACCGACATAGATTCACATATCAAAAGAATTCCAACCAATGAAAGGCCAACTGGTATTTCATACGAGATAAGCATAGCGACTGACCTCAAAGCAGAAAATATTGCAATCCTATTTGCAGAAGCCCAAGCAGCACAAATTATAGATAATCCACTAATTGAAGTTATTGCAAGAATAAATAAAGCACTTACATTTATATCAACTGCATATAAACTTATTCCGAAAGGAATTACTGAAAAAATGATAAAAACCGGAATTACTAAAAGCAGTGGAGCTACATTAAATATGTACTTATCAGCCTCTTCAGGCACAATGTCTTCCTTAAACATAACTTTGACTGCATCAGCAGTAGATGTAAGAATCCCTTGAGGTCCCCATCTATTTGGGCCAGTTCTTTGTTGGAATCTTCCTAAAAGTCTTCTTTCTCCCCATATTAGAGCTAATACCCCACCAAGGACTCCGTTTATTACAGCAAAACCTATGATAATTCCTGTCAATCCTGTAAGTATATATGTTTCAAACATGATGTCCTTTATTACAAGGTCAAATAAAAAATCAAGAATATTATAAATAAATTCAAACATTATCTATCAACTTCTCCCATATTAATATCTATTCCTCCAAAAGTTACAAATAAATCTCCAAAAAGAGTTCCGATAAGCATTTCTCTCAATAGTGTCAAGTTTATAAGTGAAGATGATCTAACATGCCATCTGTAAGGAGAAATAGAACCATCAGAAACTAAGTAAAAACCTAATTCGCCTTTTGATCCTTCAATAGCAACATAGCAGTCACCTTTAGGAGGTCTTAAAAGAAAAGGAACATCATCATGATGTGGCCTTACAGGTCCAGGTTCAATAAAATCAACACATTGCTTTACTATTTTTAAACTTTCCCTCATTTCTTGTACTCTAAGTAAATATCTTGAATAGTTATCTCCAGCATTGTGAACAGGTATTTCAAAGTCCACTTTGTCATAATAATCATAAGGGTCATTTTTTCTTAAGTCCCACGGCACTCCAGTAGATCTTAATATTGGACCTGTAATAGATGCATTAATAGCTTGCTCAGGAGTTAAAACTGCTACGCCTTTAGTTCTTGAAAATATAATTTCATTAGATGTTAATAATCTTTCTAATTCATCGACTGCTGCTGGGAATTCATCTATAAAGCTTGAGAGATTATCCCAAAATTGCTGAGGAGCATCCATAAATACTCCACCTGGACGCATATATGAGTTTGTTATTCTGGCTCCACATAACATTTCAAACATCTGAAGGATTTTTTCTCTTTCTCTCATTGCATAAGTTAAAGGGGTTCCCCATGCTCCAAGATCTTGAATCAAGAATCCTACAGCAACTAAATGACTTGCGATTCTTTGTAACTCAGAAGCTATCATTCTAAGCCATACTCCTCTAGTTTCAGGCTTTATATTTGAAAGCTTTTCAACAGCTAAAATATATCCTTGATTATTCAACATTGATGAAACATAGTCCATTCTGTCAGTTAGAGTAACTACTTGAGTATATGTTCTCTCCTCTGCCAACTTTTCAGATCCTCTATGCAAATAACCAAAAATTGGCTCAACATCAATTATTGTCTCACCATCAAAAGTAACTCGCATTCTAAAAACACCATGAGTAGATGGATGTTGAGGTCCCAAATTAATTGTTATCGGTTCACTCTTAATTGACATCAGTTTTCATCCTCATTAGGAATTATAGATTGAGAGTTGGTTACAAAATCTTTTCTTAGTGGGTGCCCTGGAAAACCATCCCATAGAAGTATCCTCTTTAGATTAGGATGATTATTAAAATATATTCCCATCAAATCAAAAATTTCTCTTTCTTGAAAATCAGCACCTTTCCATAGCGAATAAACACTATCTATTTCTGGCTGATCTTCCCTCCCAAAACCTAGTTTAGTCTTAATTGTTGCCTTAGATAAAGTTATTAGAGATTTAAGGTGATAAACAACTTCAAAGTGATCAATATAATCAACTGCAGTGACTGATGACAAAAGATCAAAAGAAAAACCTGAAGTTTCCTTTAAGAACTTCAAAACTTCATAAATCTTTTCTGTTTCAATATAGACAGAATCTTTGTGACTAGAAACTACACTATTAGGAATATGAGAATTAATTTCTTCTGCTAATGCTATTCCTTTCCATTCATTCATTGTTTATACATCTCCTGCTTTTTGGCCAGTTAGGCTATATCTTTTGATTTTTTCATGTAATTGCATAATTCCATACAGTAACGCATCTGGCCTAGGAGGACATCCTGGTACGTAGACATCAACTGGTACAATATGATTTACTCCAGGAACAACAGAATAGCTCTCATAATAAGGCCCTCCAGAAGTTGCACAAACACCCATTGAAATAACCCACTTGGGTTCTGCCATTTGATCGTATAATCTCCGTAATGGCACAGCCATCTTCCAAGTAACAGTACCTGCTACTATCATTAGATCTGCTTGTCTGGGTGTTGCTCTGAAAACTTCCATCCCAAATCTTGAAATATCAAATCTAGACATAGCAGTCGCAATCATTTCAAAAGCACAACAAGCTAAACCAAATTGAAGAGGGAACATACTAGATTTTCTAGCCCAGTTAAGTAGCTGATCGACTGAGGATACAAGTACATTTTTATCAATATCATTTCCATCAATAACAGGTTCTGGGAATGGTGAAATATGGGTAGATTTCATTTCATTAATCAATCCACCCTCTTCTTTATCCAAATCTTTAGTAGATATATCTAGAGGTATTCTTTCTATTTTATCCATTCTAAGCACCCCTTTAGCCATACGTAAATAAACGAAACTGTAAGTATCGTTAAGAAAATCAGAATTCCTAAAAAGGGAAGTAGGCCCCAAAAGTCAGTTATCAAACCATGGCTTACTGCCCAAGGAAAAATCAAAACAGTTTCTACATCGAAAGCAACAAATAGCAATGCATAGTAAAAATATCCAAAGCTAAAAAGAGATGGTTTTTCACTGAAAGCTGGGTGACCTCCCTCATATGCAGCTTTTTTTACACTGGTTGATCTGCTTGGAGTAATACCAAATTTTGTCCCAAATTTAGCTGCTGCTAGCATTCCAATCGGCACCAAAATAGAAAGTGCGACAAAAATCAACAACAAGCTATATTCTTGTAAGTAAGTTTGTTCCATTTACAGCTGATATTTTAGATAATTATCTTAAACTTTCGCTAAAGATTCAAGTTTATTGATAACTTTAGCTTTCAACTCTTTTGCTTCCATAATATCAGGAGATTTGCCTTGAGCTTTTTTGTCCCATAAAACTTCTCCGTCAACTGTTACCTTGAATGCTCCAGCTGTTCCAGGTTTTAACGAGATAGCTATTGCTGTACCTGCTGCTTGAAACAACTCACTAGTCATCCAAGCTGCTAGATTAGCATACCCGCAAGGAACACAATATTCTATTTCAGCTTCCATTTTCCAATCTGCCATATTTAACCCCTTTGTATAATTCTCTTTCTAATTTAATTTACTATAATCATTTAAAAGGTAAACAGATCAACATAACGTTTTTAAATGGTTTTATGAAAAATAATAATTTTGTTAGCTTAAAGAATGTCATCAGAGATGACATTCCAAGAATAATTGAATGGATTAGCGATAAAGATGTTTATGAAAACTGGTTTGGGCAGTACGCATATGATAAATCTGCTCATTTAGGATATGAACCAAAAGATATGCTTAATGCATCAAAAGCAGAGTGGGATGAAGTTTTTCATGATCCTCATCATGAACCACACAGATCAATTTTTTCTATTTATTATAAAGAAAATCATATAGGAGAAGCTCAATTATCTATTGATGAGTCATTGGGAGATGTTCAGATCTCTGTTCTTATAGGTGATAAAAATCATTGGCACAAAGGTTTTGGAACACAAACTGTATTGGCATTATTGGAGCATAGTTTCTTAAATTTAGGTTTGTACAGAGCTTGGGTTGATATTCCAGAATTTAATGAAAATGCAATTAATTTGTTTAAAAAAATTGGCTTTGTTCATGAAGGAACTTTTAGAAAAAGTAGACCCAAAAATGGAAAAAGATTTAATTCTGTAATTATGGGTTTTTTAGTTGAAGAATATGACAAATCTTATCCTGAAGGAATTTCAAGTCACGTTATTGAATGGGACGGACAAAAAATCTAGTCTCCCCAAAATTTAGATTCCATCATGTCTAAATATTTATATGCAGATCCGGTGTTTACAATCACAACTTTATCTGAGTCCTTAATAAATCCATTTTCTCTTAATTTCTTAGAAGCCATCACTATTGCACCACCCTCAGGAGCAGCAAAAACACCTTCTTCTGTAGCTAATAAAGAAACACCTTCAAGCATTTCTTCATCTCTTATTCTTATTGCAGTACCCTTACTTTTTTTCAAAATATCATAAATTATAAAATCTCCTACTGCCATAGGGACTCTCATTCCTGCAGCTAAAGTTTTAGGATTTTCAAAAGGTTTTGCAAATTTTTCTTCTTTCTCATAAGCATCAACTAAAGGAGAACATCCTTCAGCTTGAACAACCACCATTTTGGGTTTTTTATTAGAAACTAGCCCTATTTGCTCTAACTCTTGAAATGCTTTCCAAATACCTACAATCCCAGTACCTCCTCCTGTAGGATAAATTATCACATCAGGAACTTCCCAATTCATCTGTTCTGCTATTTCTAGTCCCATTGTTTTTTTACCTTCAACTCTATAGGGTTCTTTTAATGTAGAAACATCAAATAAGTTTCTTTTTTCAGCTTCTATAGCTGAAGCTTTACCTGCATCTGAAATAAATCCATCAACCAATTTGACATTCGCCCCAAAAGCAATGCATTCCATTTTATTAGCCAATGGAGCATCCTTTGGCATGAAAACATTAGCTTCCATTTGTGATTTTGAAGCATATGCTGACATTGCTCCTGCAGCATTACCAGCCGAAGGCATAACTATGCCTTTTATTCCATATTCCTTTGCTTTAGAAATTGCTGCTGAAAGGCCTCTAGCCTTAAAAGACCCTGTAGGATTATTACTTTCATCTTTTACAAAAAAGTTATTTATTAAAAGCTTCTTAGATAAATTATTCATTTTCATAAAAGGTGTGTTCCCCTCACCTAAAGATACGATATTTTCATCATCAAGAACTGGCAAGATTTCTTCATATCTCCACATATCGTTTCGTCTTTTATATAAATTTTCTTGATTTAAAGTTTTTGAAGCTTCTTTCAAATCATATCTTGCTAAAAGAGGTTTTTCTGAACTTGGGCTAAGTCTCATTGGGCTATCTATTGGAAAGAGATCTCCAGTTAATGAGCATTCCAAATGTTTAAATGTACTTAGGGTTCTAGTCAATTTTTTACTCCAAAATTCTTATTTCATTTTCAATATCAGATTTAAATACTATTGGTATTTGCAAAATTTCACTCATCTTTAATGACACTTTTTTAGAAACTTCTTCAATAGCAACAGTTTTTGACAATAAATTATTTATTGAATTAACCCTTAAATTTTTCATTCCACAAGGAACAATAGAATCAAAAAGAGATAAGTCATTGTCAACATTCAAAGAAAATCCATGCAAAGTTACGTTTTTAATTATTTTTAATCCTAGTGCAGCTATTTTTTCACCAGATGGATTCATGTTTTCTAAATATTTTTCATCAGGATCACCATTTACCCAAATACCCCTTCTTTGTTGGACTCTATGAGATTTTATATTATAGTGACTTAATGTTTCAATAATTGTTTTTTCTAAAAATTGCACATAATCTAAAACGCCACTAAAGTGTTCTTTTAGATTAATTATGGGATAACAAATTAATTGACCTGGACTATGAAGTGTTATCTGCCCTCCTCTATTTGTTTTGACATGAGTAAAGTTATTATTAAATTGATTTAATTTATCTATTTCTGATTCTGAAATTTTTTCACTTGATCCATATGTAAGAACATTATCGTGTTCCAAAAAAAGAATTGTTTGGCTAATTTTTTTTGAAAATACCAAAGTATTTATTTTTTCTTGAAGGCGCATAGCTGACAAATAGTCAATCTTTCCTAGAAAAAAAGCTTGAATATAGTTAGATTTTTTTATCATAATTAAATATTGTTCAAATAAATTATATATACATAGGAGAAATTGATGGGAATAAAAAAAATATTATTTAGAAACTCTTATCTGATCTTAGTGGCTGTTTTATTTGCATTGATTTCTTGTTCGAGCTCAGAAACTAATGAAAAAATTTCATCAGAAACGCTAGGCCCTCCATCAGGTAATATTGATCAATCAAAAGAATATTTTGCTATTTTTGATACTGAGGTAGGAGAATTTAAAATTCTACTTTATGACGACAAAGTCCCTTTTACAGTAGAAAATTTTATAAACTTAGCTAAATCCGGGTACTATAACAAGACTACTTTTCATAGAGTTCTACCAGGATTCATGGCCCAAGGAGGAGACCCTTCAGGAACAGGAGCAGGCAATCCAGGTTATAGGTTTAATGATGAATTTCATGTAGATTTACGTCATGATTCTGAAGGAATATTATCTATGGCTAATTCTGGAGTTAACACAAATGGAAGTCAGTTTTTCATAACTTTTGGGGCTGTACCTTTTTTAGATGCATTTGATGAACAGAATAATGAAAAGAATTGTCAAAATATTCAAGTTTCATGCCATGCTGTTTTCGGTAAAGTAATTGACGGAATGGAAATAGTAAAAAGTATTAGGCTACGTGATCCTATGAGAGATACAGCACCCGGTACAGTTATAAATGAAGTCAAAATAGTAAATGAATAATCAAATTTCTAAGTAAGGAACAGTTTTCTTAAACCTAACTTGTTTCCCTGATGACCCTATCCACGGGCCTTCAGATATGTCATTTCTTCCATTTGCTGGTATAGAATTGATTCTAATATTTGGATCCCCTTCTTTTGGGTTTATTTCCATAAAGACTTTTTGATCAACAAACTCAAAGAATCCACCTGAGTAAGGAAGCTGTTTTACAGAATCAAATTTTATTCGTTTGGGAAAAATAAACTTTTCTATTGGATTCCTTCGAATAGTAGAAAAATCAACAATAATATTATTTTGAACATCAGTCAAAAATCCTGAAATTTTAGTTTGCCTTAAATTGTTCATTATAAACAAAGAAATTATCATCAAAATTCCAAATATAGCTATCCAAAAGTAATATCTTAATCCAAATATATATAAATAATTTGTATTCACATTAATTTGTAATTTTTTTGAGATACTTACATATGGTTCTTCCAAATAAATTGTATTTAAGTTTAAATCAATAAATACAGTGTCTTTTACTTTTTCTTCAGACGACATGTAAATATTAAAAACATATGATTTATCAGTATCTTGGAGTTTAACTGGATCTATTCTAAAAGAATATTTATTATCAGAGGACAATGTGTACTTGATTTCATCTAATCCTACTAAAAAGGGGTAGTTATTTACTTTTGTCTCAAAGGACGTAACTAGAAATTCATTGTTTGTTTTACCACTCAAATCTATAATTTTAGTAATATTTAAATCTGGGAAAAACTCAATCTTAATTTGGTCATTTTTTATAATGGGAGTAGATAAGTTTTTCCATTGTAAGGTATATTCAACATCTATAATAGATTGATCGTTGATTGAAGGAAGCTTAGCAGTATAGATTCCATCAAAAGAGACTTTATCATTTTTCTGCCCTAAATCGTTCATGATTTGAATTGTTTCTGTGCCTCGATTATCCCTAATTCTTACTTGCATTTCAGCATCGGATATATTGATCATTTTATCCTCTATATAAGCCCCTACTTCAAGCACTATTTCTGAACCTACCGGATAAACTTTTTGACCATGAGTCTCTAATCTTAAAGGGTTTTCAGTATCACTTAAGATTTCTAATCTGCCAGATTCCCCTGTTGTTATTATCGTCCAAGTCCCTGATTGAGGTTTATTAATATCTAAAAATAAAATCTTTTCCAAATCCCAATAGTAAAGATCATTATCAGGTTTCAGTTCTATTCCATCTGGGTTAATTATTGAAATATTTATTTCAGGGTTTTCTCTATAAATCCCTAACCTAACATTACTAACAGTAGGAGGAATATTTACAAAGTTTGAAAGAGGCTTAGATGATAAATTTGTTTGTAAAATTGATTTCGGTTGTTCCATAAATATTTTCATGAAGTTTACAAATGATTGTACTGATGAAGACTCAAAATCAATAAAATATCCCTCTGTATTTAGTGAATAACTTTCAAAAAGATTTCTATCTGATGCGTTTGAAGAAGGCAGAGACATAACATTCAATTTGATTTTTGAAGAAAGGTATAAATCAGATAAATTTTTCAATTTAATTTCAGAAGAATTTTCTGAGTCGGATAAGTTCAAGTTAGATATAATATAAAAATTTGAATTACTTGTATCTATCAGTTCTGCAATTTTAGTAAACCCTTCTGAAATCACTAAGTAATGATTTGAAGATATTTCCTCTGGTTCATCAGGTAAATTTTTGAAAAAGTCATCAATTTGTGTATCTATTTCATCTTTTTTTATTTCTATATATGGATAGCTTTTTTGGCCATAAGGTTGAAGAAAAATTGTTTCATTTGATTCTAATGAATGGAATTTTACTATTTGAGTTAATATATCTTTTGAATACGAAAAATCAATTTCATCTTCATAATTTACATCAAATGCTATGAAAGAAATCTTTTCAACCTTAGAGGTATCATCTGCAAATAATTTATTTTCAGATTGGATTAGAAAAATAAATGAAAACAATAAAATAAATGCATAAGCACTTAAACTTTTAGAAAATGTGCCTAAATTAGTTAAAACTTTTTGTATATTATGATTCATTATTAAATAATAAACTTTTTCTCTAGATAAATCCTTAGTGAATTTATCCGAGATATTATGGAAATATAAAAAATGAAAATTATTGAACTAAAAACAACTTTATTCGAATTTGAACTTGATAGAGTAATGGGAGATGCAAATTCTCCAAGAGGGAGAACTAAATCTGCATCTTGCCTTGTTGAATTAATAACAGACGAAGGGTTGATAGGTCTTTCCATTGGTGGAGGAAACTCTATTCCTCAAATTCAATCATTATTTGAAGGAATAATAAAGGGTAATGACCCTAAATCAGTATACAGTCTCTGGAAAAAAATGGTTGAGAAATTTTTCAAAGGTGGACACGATGGAATTGCAAATGATGCAATTTCGGTTCTAGATGTTGCACTTTGGGATCTAAAATCAAAAATTAACAATGAACCTCTATGGAAAACCTTAGGAGCAAGCAAGAAAGATGTTAATGTTTATGCATCGGATATAGCTTTGCCTATGGGTGATAAAGAAATAGGTGATTGGTATAAAAAAATGGCCAAAAATTATGGATTCAAGGCTGCAAAACTCAAAGTAGGACTTGATCAAGATGCTGATTTGAAAAGATTAGAAATCATGAATGAAGCAATAAGTCAAAATACAAATAATCCTATTTTATATGTTGATTCAAATGAATATTGGTCTCCTAAACAGACAATAAGAAAAGTTTCTGAAATGGAAGAAAGATTTAGTTTAGGATGGATAGAAGAGCCTGCCAGAAGATGGGATTTTTTAGGATTAAAAAAAATCTCTGAAGCACTTAAAACTCCTGTTTGTGCTGGAGAAAACCTAGACACATTAGGAGATTTTTTACCTTATTTTCATCACAGAGCAGCAGATGTAATCCAAGTAAGCCAAGGAATGACAGGCATTACTGGTGCTTTACAAATAGCAGATGCTGCCTATGGCCTAGAATTACCCGTCACATTAGGCGGATCAACAGGAATTATTCATGCACATTTAGCTAATGCTATTCCAAATTGCATAACTGTAGAAGTTCCTCATCCTGAACCTGAAACCAAAGTATATGAATGGGATGTAAAAATAGAAAACGGTTATGCAAAACTAGGAGATAAACCAGGACTAGGAATCACAATAAATTATGAAGAATTATCTAAGGCTAAGGTAAAACAAATATCCTCTAGATCTGGACCAAGCCCTTATGGCAGACGTCAAGGTGCAGGATTATATGAAGTACCGGCATCAGAAGATGAAATTAAAGAAGCGAGCTCGAAATGAAAATAATTGATTACCGCCTAGAAACTTATTTAGAAGAAATGGATAGACCATTGGGAGACTCAAATGGACCAGAAGGAGATGATCTAATTTCTTCAAGCATTTTGTTTATAGATACTGACGAAGGAATTTCTGGAGTTGCTCCCTTGGGTAATAATAAAGTTGAAAATTTATTCAAAGTTATTGAAAACAAAGATCCTAGAGAAACCTTTTCACATTGGCAAAATATGATTCGATATACCTTTAAAGCTGGAGATGAAGGAGAGGTACATAATGCGCTGTCTGCAATAGATATAGCATTATGGGATATTAAAGCAAAAATCAATGATGAACCTCTATGGAAAACTTTAGGCAGCGATGACCCTAAATGTAAAATATATGCTTCAGATATAGGTTATTGTCTATCTGATGAAGAATTATTTAAATTCTTTGAAAAAATGTCAGACAATGGAGTTGATTCAGGCAAGGTGAAAATCGGGTTATCATTTGAAGATGATATGAGAAGAATTGGGATTGTCTATGAAGCTTTAGCAAAAAATTTCAAAAGACCTAGAATCATGATTGACTCAAACGAATATTGGTCTGTAAAAAAAGCAATTCAAACAATTAATAAAATAGAAGAGAAATATGATATTTTCTGGGCAGAAGAACCTGCTAGAAGATGGGATTATAGAGGTCTAAAATTAGTATCCCAAAACATAAAAGCTGCTGTAGCAACTGGAGAAAACCTTAATAATGTCGGGGATTTTTATCCACTTATAGATAATCAATCTGTAGATATTTTAAATGTTAGTTCTTATCAATCTGGCATCACAGGGCTTAGGCAAATTGGAAATTTTGCATATGCTTATGAATTACCTGTTACAACTATGAATTGTATAGGAAACTATAATGCTCAAATAGCAACTAGTATTCCTAACCATTTGATGATGGAAGTCGTAGATCCTGGAAGAGAAAAGGCATATTCTAAATGGAACAATAATATAGATGATGGATTTGTCCACTTGGATAATACACCAGGTATTGGATTAGTTGTAGATGAAAATAAATTAAAAGAGATGCAAAATACTGACTATGGAAGAGAACCAAAAATGCCTTGGTTTAGAAGAGAAGGTGCAGGGCTTTATATCAAAGATTTAGAAAACAAAGAAGTTAAATGGAAGTGAGATAATAATGAAAGTTACAAAAATAACTAGTTTGCCCGTACAAGATGAAGAAGGAAGAGTTTATTTTTTTGTAAAGATAGACACAGATAAAGGTATTCACGGATTAGGAGAGGTTGGAATTGCAAGACAAGGAAATGCTATTGCTAAAGCTATCGAACATCTTTCTGAACTTGTAATTGGTTCAGATCCATGGGAAACAGAAAGACTATGGCAATTAATGTATCGAAGTAGCTTTTTTCCTGCAGATAAAGTTTATTCTTGCGCTATTTCAGCTATTGATATTGCTTTATGGGATATTAAAGGTAAATCAGTTGGCATGCCAGTATATAAACTTTTGGGTGGACCATATAGAGAAAAAGTTATTTGTTACCCACATACTCAAGGAAATTCTTTAAAAGAATTTTTAGATATATGTGAAGACCATTTAAACAAAGGATGGAAATTTCTTAGATGGCACCAACCAAGTAATGATATAAATGATTTGGAATCAAATCTTCTTGATCCAAGAAAATCAATAAAAAATGCAGTAGAAGTTATGGGAGAAGTAAGAAATAAATTTGGATATGAACCTGAAATTGCTTTTGATGTTCACACTAGATTAGACCCTCCAGAAGTCATTGAAATGTGCAAAGAATTAGAAAGTCTAAAACCTTTCTTTATAGAAGATCCTATTAGATCTGAAAATCCTGGTTCATACGAACATATTAGAAATAAAATAAATCTTCCTATCGCAGCTGGTGAACAATGGGCATCAAAATGGCCATTTAGAGAAGTCATTGAAAAAGATTTGATAGATTATGCAAGAATAGACTTATGTATAGTTGGAGGATTAACTGAAGCTCTAAAAATTACTCATTGGGCTGAAACACACTATATAAATATTGTTCCTCATAATCCTTTGGGACCAGTTTCAGCTGCTGCATGCGTTTCTTTATGCATGGCTTCTAGTAATGTAGGAGTTCAAGAAATGCCAAAAGCTCCAGGAAGCTATGCCAATAAATTATTTCCTAAACAAATAGAATGGAAAGATGGATTTTCTTGGTGTCCCGATACACCTGGACTAGGAGTTGATATAGATTTAGATGTTGCAGAATCTATGAGAACTGATCCAACTGCATTTTCACCAAGACTATCAAGGTCAGATGGGAGTTTTACAAATTGGTAACGAGAGGTTTTTTTGGTAAAAATGAAAAAAATGATAGGGTTCCTCCAGGTCAGTATTTAGAAAATAGATTCCCTGTATTATCTGCAGAACCTACTCCTAAAATAGATATAAAAGATTGGAAACTTTCAATTATTTATAATAATGAGAGTTTTGCAGAAATAAATTGGGATATTCTTAAAAACTTACCATCATCATCAATAAAAAAGGATATTCATTGTGTTACGAGATGGACTAAGTTCGATATGAGCTGGAAGGGAGTTAAAGTCAGTACTATATTTGATGAATTAGGATTTAAGCCTCCTACTAGTTGGACTATGATAGGTTCTTCAACTGGATACACAACAAATGTACCTCTAAATGATCTGATTTTAGAAAACACAATAATTTCTTATTCTTATGAAGATGAACCTATTTCTCCTGAACATGGAGGTCCAGTTAGATTGATAGTTCCTCATCTGTATTTTTGGAAATCAGCAAAATGGGTTGATAAAATCACCTTTTTAGAAAAAGATACTCCAGGATTTTGGGAAAATTACGGATATCATATGTATGGAGATCCTTGGAAAGAGCAAAGATATTCTGGATAATGATAGAATCTCAACATTTCAATAATGCCTTTATAACAAATAAAGAAATTATAAATAAGGAACTTTGTTTGATTCAATTTGAAGTAGAAAATTGGAATGGGCATATTCCAGGACAGTATTCTGAAATTTGCTTAACTGCTGAAAATGGATATCAAGCAATAAGACCATATTCTATAGCTAGTTCACCTAGCGAAAAATTTGTTACTTTTTTAGTAGAAAAAATTCAAAATGGAGAAGTATCTACATTTTTAAATGATTTCTCTGTAAAGGGTGATAAGTTTCAAGTATCTAAACCTATAGGGAAAAGATTTATATTGCAAAACAAAAAGACTCCTGTACTTGTAGCTTCTGGGTCAGGAATTGCTCCTTTTATATCAATGTCTAAATGCTTAACAAATAAAAACAAAAAGTTTTTTATTTATCATTGGTCAAAAAATTTCTCAGGGCTTGTAATTTATGAGGAAAACAAAAAAAATATAAATTCATCTTATTTTCCTAGCATAACGAGAGAAAAGCCTTCAAAATGGTTAGCGGGAGAGAATAGGATTAATGCAAAATCTTTTAATAATTTAGATTTAAATAAAAATTATGAATTTTATGTTTGCGGATCGGACTTATTTGTAGAGAATGCACTACAAATAATTTCAAATCTTGGCCAAAATAATGATATATATACTGAAAGATTTGGATCTTTCTAAGGATTAAACCGAACCACATTTTTTATAACATTATTTTTTTGATCAGTATAATCCTCATAACATTTTTGTAATTCTGAGAGATCAGAAACATGAGTTTTTAAAGATTTTGGATCCCACCACCCTCTTTCAGCTAATGAAACCAATTCTCTAATTTCTGCAATAGGCTGAGGAGTAGTTGCAATTTGAGTAGCATGAATATCCAAGTTTTTTCTAAGCATTAAGCTATGCTCAAATTCAACCATATCTTCTGTAACTATACTAAAAGTAATAAATTTACCTTGGGGCTTTAACAAGTTCAAACAAATATTAAACCCATCTTTATTTCCTGAAGCATCAACAACTACATCAAATAGTTCACCATTGGTTATTTCTTCGGTTTGTTTATTTAAGTCTTCTAATGAATTAAATTTCATAGATTTAGTAGCACCTAATGAAATACTCTTCTCTAGTCTATACTCATGCTTATCAATTCCCACTACTTCAGCTGCTCCTTGCTTAGAAGCAAACATAGTAAATGAAAGACCAATTCCTCCTTGTCCAAGAACGGCAACTTTCTTTCCAAAAATATTACCCCAATGCTTTGCAGAATATAAAACAGTTCCTGAATGCTGAAGCATTAACCAGTCTTCAAGATCTCCCCAGTCAGGTAATTTGATTATTTTTTCATGAGTTTGATCTATGTATTCAACAGCTCCACCAGTTCCTAGCGTACCATCCGCTCTTCTATAATTTGGAATAACAATAGCTCTTGAACCTACAGGGTATCTATCATCATTTGATTCCACAACAACAGAAGCTACTTCATGAGTAGGCATCCCTGGTGGTAAAGGATATTCTTCTTCCGGTATTACTTTATCAAAAGAACTATGAATATCAGATCCACATATTGAAATACATTCTGTTTTAAATCTGACATGTCCTTCTTCTAATTTCCCCAGATCAGGAATTTCATTTATTTCAACTTTTCTATATCCAGTTATTTGCGCGGCCTTCATAATTTCCCCCTGTTAATATGGTGGGTCCGGCAGGATTTGAACCTGCGACCAATCGGTTATGAGCCGACTGCTCTGACCACTGAGCTACGGACCCTGCAGTTTAATTTCTCTCTATCTCCAATGAAAATAATAATATAAGTTTACCTTGAAGAAGAAAAGGTTTAAACTTTCTAAAACAATTATTTCATAAATATAATAACTTGGGGTGAAAAAAATGAAAATAACAGATGTAAATTTAAAAATATATAGATGGGAAAGATCTGTTCCTATTACAAATGGACTCTATACATATACACATAACGTTCTAAATATTATAGAAATAAAAACTGATCATCCGGATATTACTGGAATAGGGATTTCTGCAGGTATAGATGTGAGCCCATCAGTCGCAAGAGAACTTGTTGAACATTTTAAGAAAGGGATAATAGGGCTTGATCCTCTTGATAATGAAAGGATTTGGCATGAAATGTGGAGACCAAAATTAGTTGGAAGAAGGGGAGTTACTACTAGGGTTATATCAGGTATAGATATTGCATTATGGGATATTAAGGGAAAGGTAGCAAATTTACCAGTATATAAATTATTAGGAGGATTCACTAATAAAGTTGATACATATATCGCTGGAGGATATTACGAAAAAGGAAAAGGCTTAAAAGAATTAGCCAAAGAGATGGAAGATAATGTAAAAATGGGAGCCAAATCTGTAAAAATCAAAGTTGGAGCATTATCTATAAATGAAGATATTGAGAGAGTTAAAGTTTGTAGAGAAGTGATTGGAAATGATGTGAAATTAATGGTTGATGCAAATAATGCATATAGGCATTATCAAGCTATTGAATTTGCAAGAAAAGCTGAAAAGTATGATTTGTTTTGGTTTGAAGAACCAGTAGAACCAGATGATTACATAGGTCAAGCAGAAATTACTAGATCAACCTCAATACCTATTGCAGCGGGAGAAAATGAATATACTAGGTATGGTTTTAGGGATATGATAAATCATAGAGCTGTTGATATTCTACAACCAGATTGCCTCATATTAGGAGGAGTAACTGAATTTATGAAAGTATGCGCACTGGCTCAAAGCAATGATCTAGACATTGCTCCCCATGGAGCCCAAGAAGTACATATACATTTAGTATCAGCAATTCCTAATGGATTAATTCTTGAATATTATAGAGATACAGTCAACCCAATGCACGGGAAAATCTGGGAGGACGAGCTAGTATTAAAAGATGGATACGTTTATGCTCCTGATCTTCCTGGTTTTGGACTAAATCCTAAGTGGAAAGATTTAGAACCATATAGAGTTTAATTTCTTCTGATAATATAATTAGAATAAGATTGATGGAGATTTCTTATGAAAGATGTTTTTGACGCAGCTATAAATGAAATAAAAAATAATAGAAAGTTTGTTATTTCTACAGTTACTAGGACCCAAGGATCAACTCCTCAAAAACCAGGAGCAAAATTACTAGTTAGAGAAGATGGATCTGGAGTTGGAACCCTAGGTGGAGGGTGCGTAGAAGGTGATATTTGGTTTGCTTCAAGTGAAAAAATCAAAAGAGAAGAATCCGCTGAAGTTAGACCTTATGAATTAAATGAAGATTTGGCAGCTAAAGACGGATTGGTTTGTGGAGGAACAATGCATTTCATGATTGATCCTATTGATAACAAATTAGAATTTGAGTTTTTTCTTGATGAAATAAAAAAAGCATACAATGGTGATAAGCCTGTGGCTCTTGTACAAGTTTTAGAATCTAAGAAAAAAGAAGAAATAAGTAAAAAAATCCTGATAAGGGAAGATGGATCAAAATCAGGGCAACTAATTTCTGAAGAAATTGATGAAAAGTTAGTAAAAGAATCAAGAGATCTTTTGGCTCTAGGTAAAAATAAAACATTAGCATTTGATGAAAGATTATTTTATCTAGAAGCATTTACGACTCCTCCGAAATTACTTATTGCTGGAGGCGGACATGTTTCAAAAGCAATTGCTAATTTAGCAAAACCTTTAGGATTTGAATTAAATATATTTGATGATAGAGATGAGTTCGCAAATAAAGAAAGGTTTCCTGAAGCAGATGACGTAAAAGTTGCGAGTTATGGAGAAGGTTTTGATAAGTTTGATGTAAATGCCAACACATTTATTATCATTGCTACAAGAGGCCACCGACAAGACGACACTGCAACAAAAGCTGCACTAAATACAAATGCATCTTATGTTGGTTTATTAGGCTCTAAAAGAAAAACCATATTGATAATAGAAAAATTACTTTCAGAAGGTATTGATGAACATACATTTAATAAATTAAAAGCTCCAGTAGGAATTAATATAGGAGCTAGAACGCCTGAAGAAATTGCTATATCTATCATTTCAGAAATTCTATCTTTTAGATTAGGAGGGAATGGGAATTCTATGATGCTAGATTCTAAATATATAAATAAAATCAGAACAAAAATTTCTAAGTCTTCTGAAATAAAACATGGATAATAAATTTCATGCAATCATACTATCTGCAGGTTTATCTTCACGAATGGGGAGTACAAAAGCATTACTTGATTGGCACGGCAAAAAACTAATTGAATATCATATTGAAACCTTAAATCAATTAGGAGTTAATCAAATAAATTTAATTCTTGGTCACGAAAAAGATAAAATATTACCGTATGTTCAAAAAAAATCTATAAAAATAGTTATTAACGAAAATTATAAAGAAGGAAAATCAACTTCAATTTTAAAGGGAATAAATAGTATTATCAAAGAAGCTGAAAACGCAATTCTAATTAGTGTTGACCAACCTAGACCTCAATGGTTTATGAACGAAATTATATCTAATCATTTTGAAAAAAAATCAATAATTACAGCCCCTATTAATGAATCTAAAAGAGGGCATCCAATTATTTTGAACAAAAAAATATTTAAACAAATTTTGAAAATAAATGACTATCAAAATGGACTCAAAGATATTTTTAGAAAAAATAATGATTTAGTAAATACAGTTTCAATGAAAAATAAATGGACTCATCTAGACTTAAATACTAGAGAAATATACAAAGAATCACTTTTATATCCTTTGGAGAAAAATGGATAAAATAGATGAAATTGAAAATATATTAGATGAGTCAATAGATTTTGTTAAAGAAAATATAAATTGGAAATTAACAGAGCATGATTTACTACAATTTATAACTGGAAAATTAGAACAAAATAATTTTGAAGTTTCAAAGAAAAATCTAGTTTTATTTGATCAAATAGGAGACAAGAATAATCTAATGGATCCTGAAAAATCCAATGTTATAAGAAAAACAGGAGAATTGTATATTCGAATTATTTATAAATATAAAGCAACTGATGAAGAAAAAACTATTGAAAAAAAAATCAATTTAAAACTATGATGAATTAAACACACTTATGGAGTATCTTTATGAAAAATCTACTTGATGGGAAAATCGCAATTGTAACAGGTGGAAATGGCGGTATTGGGTTAGGTATAGCAGAAGGGTTTGCTGAACAAGGTGCAAACGTTATTATTGCATCAAGAAACAATGAGAAAAATAAATCAGCGATTGAAAAAATAAAAAAAGTGAGCAAAGATAGTGACATTTTTGAACTTGATGTTAATAATCAAGACTCAATAAATAACCTTATGGAATTTACTTTAGAAAGATATGGCAAGATAGATATATTGGTAAATAACGCTGGTATAAGTAGAAGAAGCGATGAACCTCATCTTTTATCAAAAAGTGATTGGGATGATGTTATAGATACTAATTTAAATTCAATCCATCATATGACCTCTGCTATTTTTCCTTATTTGAAAAAAAATAAATCTGGCAAAATCATAAATATAGGTTCCATGATGTCAATTTTTGGAAATGCTAATTCCGCAGCTTATGCTGCAAGTAAAGGTGGAGTTGTGCAGTATACTAAAAGTTGCGCAATTGCATGGGCCAAATACAATATTCAAATCAACGCTATTTTACCGGGATGGATAGTTACGGATATGACAAATGAATTCAAAAAGGTAAATCCTAAAAGATATGCAACAATAGCAGGAAGAACACCAGCTGAAAGATGGGGATTACCTAAAGATTTAGCAGGTACTGCAATTTTTCTTTCTAGTGGCTTCTCAGATTTTGTTAACGGTGTATCTATTCCTGTTGATGGTGGATATAGCGTAATGTAGTTTCTACTTAAAAAAATGATTTAGAGGTCCATTCCCCTTACCTATTTTATATGCATTATCGATAGCATTTGTTACATATGTTTTAGCTTTTTCTACTGAACTTACTAAATCTAAATCATTAGCTAAATATGAGGCAATAGCAGATGAAAAAGTGCATCCTGTTCCATGGGTTGATGTTGTTTTAATTCTTTTTGCGCTAAAAGAATAATAATTTTTACCATCATATAAAATATCCTCAGAAATATCTGATTCATCAAAATGCCCACCTTTAATCACAACTGAATTAGCTCCTAAATCTATAATTTTTTTGCAAGCATCTTTCAAATCTTTTTTTGAATTTATTTTTTTTTGTGTGATTACCTCTGCTTCAGTTAAATTTGGGGTTACTGTTTCCGCTATTGGAAACAATAATTTCTTTATTGCTTCAATAGCTTCATCAGATACTAATTTATCCCCTGAAGTAGCTACTATGACAGGATCTACAACTATTTTTACTTTTTCTGATGAAATAGAAGATACGATTGTTTCAACCATTTTTGTTTCTGGAATCATTCCTGTTTTTACAGTAGAAAATTTCATATCATTTTTAATAGATTCGATCTGAGTATTTACAACTTTATTAGGAATAATATGTATATCATCAACCCCTTTGGTATTTTGAGCAGTTACAGATGTTATTACAGATACTCCATAACAATTTAATGAAGCAAAAGTCTTGAGATCTGCTTGTATTCCTGCACCTCCGCCAGAATCGGATCCTGCAATAGTCATACAAATTGGTAAAATTTTTCCGTCTGGTTTCATGTTTTTTTATTAAAAATGAGTTATAAGTAATGTTAAATATTATTCTAACAGAGGTTAATTTGTCTTGGAAATTCAATAATATAATCCCAAATTTAAGTACAATTACTGAGGGGCCTTGTTGGGATGGAAATAAGTTATTATTTTCTAATATCGCTAATAATCGAATTCTCTCATATAATCCCGATACACATATTACTCAAGAAGTATTTAATGACACGGGAGAAGCAAATGGATTAAACTTCAACTCTCAAGGAGAGCTTTTTGCATGCGAAGGAGGAAGAAGAAGAATAGCTAAGTATAACTCTGATGGTTCAAAAGAAACAATAGTTGATAGCCTAGATGGTATATCAATAAATAGTCCAAACGATCTTGCTATAAATAAAAAGGGGCATATTTATTTCTCAGATAGAGTTGGAGATATCAATCCAGATCTCGGCCTAAATTTCTCCGCTATTATTTCGGCCGAGAAACAAGAAAATGGTACATATAAATCATTTAGAAGAACATTTGATACAACTATGCCAAATGGTCTATTATTCAATGAGGAAGAGAATATATTATACGTAGCTCAATCTGATTACAGAGCAGACAATGAAAGAGAATTGAGATCATACAATGTTAACGAAGATGGTAGCTTATCTGATATGAAAATCATGCATGATTTCGGACCTCATAGAGGCATTGACGGAATGACTCTAGCAAAAGATCCTATTTCTAAAGAAAATTATATAGTAGCAGCTACAGGATGGGAAATATCTGGCCCTAAAGGGAATATCACCATTTTTGACAAAAATGGAAAAATTATAGAAAGGCATGAAACTCCATGCGAAAGACCTACTAACTGTACTATTGTTGAAAACAAAATTTATGTAACTAGTATTGAAGGTCACCTTCTAATTGCTGAAACAGAACTAGAAGGATTACTTCTATTTCCATCTAATTAGAAAACTCAGTTATAAATAAATTATTTATTTCTAATTCTTTCTCAAGAAAATTATTTTGGTACATCCAATTATAAGTTTCAACCCATTTAGATTTTTCTTGATAACCAAATGGATTACCTTTTGATTCCCAAACTGGTATCAATAATTGAATCCCTTTTCTTTCAACATCTTCTTCTACTATTTCTTCTCCAGCAATTTTAATTAAGCTATCTATAGATTTTTCAGGATTATTAATTGCATACTCGTAACCTTTCTTGAAAGAATCCACAACCTTTTCTACCTGTTTAGAATTATTGTTCAGATAATCTTGATTAGTTATCAAAATTAGCTCGTAATAATCAGGGACACCCCATTCTTCTAATTTCATAATATCCACATCATATCCTTGGAGTTCCATTACTATAGACTCATGAGTCCAATATGCACCAATTATTGCATCTACTGATCCTGAAATTAGAGCCTTTACCAATTCAAATCCCACATCTACTGTCTCAACATCATTTACTTTTACTCCTTGATTTGAAAGGACTGTCTCTAGCATCGCTTTGTTAGATGGTATACCTGGATATCCAATAACTTTACCATCTAAATCCTTTGGAGATTTTATATTTGATTCAGTAAGTGTCATTATTGAATTCAAAGGGTGTTGTGAAATACTTAGGACAGAAACTATTTCTAAATCTGCAGATTGGGCCTGAAGAATATCTGGATGATAAGATAACCCAAAATCATCTCTCCCAGATGCTACGGAAGAAATAATTGCAGTAGGATCAGACGGAGTATATACTTCTAAATCAATACCTTCGCTTTCAAAAAATCCCTGATCAATAGCTGAATAAATACCTGAATGATTTGAATTTGGGTACCAATCCAAAGCTAAACTTACCTTATCCTGTTTTTCTGCACCACATCCAATAATTAATATTGAAAAAATTGAAACTAGAAAAATTCTCATTTTTTTATCCTTTCACTAATTTATTTTCTAAAAATTTAACACCTAAAAATAAAATAGAAGCAAAAATTGAAAGTATTACTATTGAAGCGAAAACTCTTTCTGTTTGAAATAAAGGTCCAGAAACTTTCATTATCCAGCCTAATCCAGATTTTGAACCTATCCATTCAGCCACCACTGCTCCAATTACCGAGCTTACACTTGCTACTTTTATTCCTGAAAAAAAACTAGGTAATGCTAATTTTATTTTAAGTATTTTAAATATTTGAATATTATTTGCTCCCATTGTTCTTAACATATTTTCCATATCTATAGAATTTGTTTTTAGACCATCAAAAACACCTATAACTATTGGGAAAAAAGAAATCAAAAAAACAACTATAATTTTTGAAATTAGTCCTGCTCCAAACCATACAATCAATATCGGTGCCAATGCAAAAATTGGAATAACTTGAGATGCAATAACATATGGCAATATTGATCTTTCAAAAAATTTATAACTAGACATTAAAAAACCTATAGTTGTTCCAAAAATTATGGCTAAAGATAATCCCAATAGAACTTCTAAAGCTGTTGTAAAAGTATGCTCAATTAAAAAAACTTTTGAGTAATATAATTCTTTAATTATCATTCCGGGAGATGGTAATAACCATGTTTCAAAAATCCCTATATTACATAAAATTTGCCAAATAATAAGTAATATTACAAAAGCTATTAAAGGCAGAAAATATACTGAAAAAAAGTTTTTCAAATTAATTATCAATTTTCTTAACCTCATCTAACTTTTCTATAAGTAATTTTTTCTGTTCAATAAAGTTTCTTTCAACAATAACATTAGTTTTTCTAGGATGAGGCATATTTATATCTATATTAAATTTAAAATTTTCTTTCCCTGAATCCATAACTATAATTTGATCAGAAAGAAATAACGCTTCCTCAATATCATGAGTGACTAAAATAATTGACTTATTAATATAATCTTTTAGATTCTCTATCCAACTATAAATTTCAATTCTTTTTATTGCATCAAGAGATGCAAATGGTTCATCTAATAAAATAAATTCTGAATCTTGAAGTATTGTTCTAAGAAAAGCGACTCTTTGTTTTAAACCTCCAGATAGTTCATGAGGATAAAAACTTAAGTATTCATAAATTCCTAAAATATTAGATTTTTCAATCATATCGTCATATGAATTTTTACTTAACTTATTTTTTATTTTTAACGGTAGTAAGAGATTTTCTTTAACGTCTAACCAAGGTAATAAAAGATCGCTTTGTTGCATATAAGCTATCTCCCCTAACCTATCAACATGATTTTCAAATTTAACAAATCCATTATCAGGTTCTATAACACCAGAAATCAGTTGTAACAAAGTACTTTTCCCACATCCGCTGTGACCTATAATTGAAATTGTTTTGTTTGATGGAAAAACATAGGAAAGATTATCAATAATAGGCAATTGATTTTGAAATCCAAAAGATAAATTTTCTAAAATTATACTATTAATTTTTCCCTCCGCTAGAATTATCTAGTTCAGGTTTAATGGGTCGGTTTTAGTAAACCCTCTCAGCGTTTTAAGCTCCCCTACAAAAACTCAATTTTAAATATACTATACTTATACTCTTTTAGAAACTTTAATCTATTCTTATAAAATACTATTAACAAATTTAAGGAATTAACAATTAATAAATTTTTTTTAGCAACAATCTCAGTAATAATATTTTTTTCATGCTCAGCTGAAGAAGTAAATATAAATTATTTACCTGTTGAAGATTTATTTAATTTAACAAATAAAAAAATAATTGATTCAGAATCTTTTAGTTTTATTTTGAATCATGAGAATGGGTTTACTTCTCTTCCAGGAGAATACAAAATCTCTTATGCTGAAGGTAATATACAAAAACCCGATAAACTTCAAATCAAAGCGGAAATAATTTCTAATAATTTTCTAATTAAACTTTCATACCTTTCTATGGGAAATAATTATTGGATTACTAATCCTATTAACTTTGAGTGGATTGAAACTCCAGAAGAAGACAATCCATTTAAAAATATAAATCCAATAAATATTTTAAGTGAAATTTTTGCTGAAATAGAAAATGAATCCATTAAATCTATAGAGAAAGATATATATGAAATAGAAGCAAAAATAAATTCTGACAACCTAAAGTCCCTTGTTGGAGAAATCATTATTCCTGATAACAAAGTTGATATATCTTTATACATCAAAAAAGATGGAACGGTAAAAAAAATATATATATACGGTAAGGTACAACCTCAGGACGAAAATAATACAATTCGTGAAATCAAATTCGAAAAATGGAATGAAATAATATCATGGGAAAAACCTTAAACATAAAAAATAGAATATTTTATATTTTTATTCTCTGCTTGGCAGTTTTCATCGCTGCAGATGACCAAACAGTAATTGTTACTTTATTGCCTAGTATGGTAATAGACTTAGGAATTTCTGTAGGAGAATTAAACAAAATATCTTGGACTATAACTTCATATTTATTAGGATTTACAATTGTTATGCCTATTGCTGGTAAGTTATGTGATAAGTATGGTTTTAGAAATACCTTGATAACTTCATTATTAATTTTTTCTATAGGATCATTATTAGTTGGAATTACAACAAATATCCCTAATAATATATTCTTCCCTTCTAAATTAAATTGGTTAATATTTTTTAGATTTATACAGGCTATGGGAGGAGGAGCAGTGATTCCAATAGCTATAGCTAGCATTTCAATTATTTTAGAAAAAAAATATTGGGTTTATGGATTTGGGCTTATAGGTGCATCTGCTGAAGCAGGAGGAGTTGTCGGGCCTCTTTGGGGAAGTTTAATATTAAAAATATGGGACTGGCCAGCTGCTTTTTATATAAATTTGCCATTAGCATTTTTTGTTATTGTTCTAATTTTCAATATGCCAAAAACATCAAAAAGCGCAGTCAAGATAAAATTAGTTGATACCCTGATTATTTCCATAATTCTAATTTTATTAACTTTACTAATATCAGAATTTAATAAAATAGGATTTTTTGAAATAATTATGGTTTCTATTTTGTTAATGATAATACTAATTGCAGCAATAAAAATGAAATTATATGGTCAAGACCTAATACCAAATGAGCTAATATCTTCTAAAACATTTTTATTAACTTCAATTACTCATTTCTTCGTAGGATGTAGTCTAATAATTGTTATGGTTGTAATTCCTCTTTCTGGATCAACCATATATCAATTAGATAATATAGATATAGGATTATCATTACTTAAATTAACGGCATTCATTGGAATTGGATCAATAATTGGAATAGTGATTTCAAAGGTTAGCTCCTCTTTAGCAATGATAATAGGTTCTATATTAATTACTCTCGGAACTTTTCTTTACTCTAAAAATTTAGACATCCCCACTAATGAGATAAATTTTATTTTTTTTATTATAGGGATTGGATTTGGACTTTTTATTGTGCCTATTCATAATGCAGGATTTCACAATGTCAAAGAAAATATTAGAGGCATTACATCTTCTATGATTTCTTTATCAAGAATGCTTGGCATGATATTTGGTCTTTCACTAATGACTACCATAGGGACGGCTAGATTTTCTGAACTCGTAACAGGAATTCAAATTTTTTCAATCGATCCAAAAATTCAAAGTCGCGTAAGCAATGAGATCAATAATGCAGGATTAGAAGTATTTATTGAAATCATACAAGGGGCATTTATTTTTTCTTTAGCAGTATTTATTTCAGTTTTAATGTTGTCTTATATTTTTGAAATAAAAAAATCAAATAATTGAGTTTCTATTCTGCTACAACAGATGCGACAGCATAATTTCTTGAATGACTTATAGATAATGCTATGCGCTCTATACCTAACTCTTGAGCTTTTTTCTTAGCATTTCCATGAAGTAAAATTTCTGGAGCTTTACCTCTTGCTCGGTGCACCTCAATGGATTTCCAAGGAACTCCTCTTATACCAGTTCCTAAAGCCTTCATTACAGCCTCTTTAGATGCAAATCTTGCAGCTATTTGTGGATATCTTCCTCTGCAATATTTAATCTCTTGATCTGTAAAAATTTTTTTCATAAATCTTTCAGGATATTTTATACAAACATCCTTTATTCTATGAATTTCTATAATATCAATTCCAGTTAGTAACATTTTTTTATATTTGAATATATTATTTAGTATAAAGTTATTTATTTATAAATAAAAGAAAGAGAAATATGTCCAGCAAGTTAATTGATGGTAAAGAGATAAGTACTCATATTAAAAATAATTTAAAAATTGAAATCGATAAAATAAAAAATAGTTTCCCTCGAACTCCTCATCTAGTTGTTATATTAGTTGGAAAAAATCCTGCGTCAATATCTTATGTAAAAGCAAAAGAAAAAGCATGTGATCTAGTTGGAATAAAATGCCATGTAGAAAGACTTGGAGAAAATGTTACTGAAAATAATTTAGTCAGCTATATAGAAAAATTAAATAACGATGATCAAGTTGATGGAATGATAGTACAACTACCTTTGCCCAAAAATTTAGATGAAGAAAGTATAATTCAAAAAATATCACCACTAAAAGATGTTGATGGTCTAAATAATGAAAACCTTGGTTTACTCGCATCAGGAGAGCCAAGATTTGTACCAGCAACTCCATTAGGTGTTCAAACAATGATAAACGAAATAGATTTTAAAACAGAAGGTTCAAAAATAGTAATTATAGGAAGAAGTAAACTTGTAGGTATTCCATTAGCACTACTTCTTTCTTCAAAAACAGCTAAAGGAAATGCAACTGTTACAATTTGTCATAGTAAATCTAAAGATATCAAATCACATACTTTAGATGCTGACATTATAATTGTAGCCACTGGATTCCCCCATACCCTTACTAAAGATATGGTTAAAAAAGATTCAATAGTTATAGATGTTGGAGTTAATAGAATAGAAGATAAATCAAAAAAAAATGGATTTAGATTAATAGGTGATTCTGATTTTGATGAAATAATACCTATTGCATCCAAAATTACCCCCGTACCAGGAGGGGTTGGACCAATGACAATCGCTATGTTACTTGAAAATGTTACTAAAGCATTTCACTTAAACATAAATAAAAGACTGTAAATAATATTATAAAAGCTAGATGTAAAAGCAAAGTTAATTTAAAATTCTCATATGGCAACCCTAAAAGAAGAAAAGAATAAAAGAGTAAAAAAACCTGATCAAGAAAAGAATGAAATGCTTGAACTATTCAAGCAAATGTATCTTATCAGACAATTTGAACTGGCTTGTGGAGAGAACTATACTAAAGGTAATATAAGAGGCTTCCTGCACTTATACATAGGTCAAGAAGCTACTGCAGTTGGATCAATATCGTGTTTAAATGATGAAGATTATATAATTACTCATTACAGAGATCACGGACATGCTCTTGCAAGAGGGCTAGACGTAAATAGATCAATGGCTGAACTGTTTGGTAAAAAAACGGGCCTTTCCAAAGGAAAAGGTGGATCTATGCATCTTTTTGATTCATCAAAAAAGTTTATGGGAGGGCATGCAATTGTTGGAGGACAATTTCCTGTTGCAACAGGACTTGCCTTAGCATGCCAATATAAAAAAACAGGTGGATTAGTAGTATGTTATTTTGGTGATGGATCAACAAATCAAGGTACTTATCATGAAACTTTAAACTTAGCTTCTGTTTGGAATTTACCAATATTATTTATATTGGAAAATAACAAATACGGTATGGGATCGGCTATAGATAGAGTCAGAGCCGGTGGAGAAGATTTTTACACAGGAGTTGATACATACGATATTCCAGCAGCTCAAGTGAACGGAATGGATGTATTGGCGGTTAAAGAAGCAACTGAAATAGCTGTTAAAAAGGTCCGCCAAACTGGCGGACCTTTTTATTTAGAATGTAAAACATTCAGATTTGTAGGGCACTCTTTAGCTGACGGACAAAAATATAGAAAAAATGATGAAATAACAGAATGGGAAAAACAAGATCCTCTTATGAAATTTCCAGAATGGATTAAATCTGCAGGAATTGCAACCGATAAAGATTTAGAAAAAATAAAATCTGAAGTAAATAAAATAGTTGAAAGCTCAGTGGAATTTGCAGAATCTAGTGATGAACCAAGCAAATCTGAGCTTAATGATGACATCTACAAGAAATAGATAATAAAATGACTGAAATATTAATGCGAGAAGCTATCAAAAAAGGTTTAGAGGAAGCTCTAGATAGAGATTCTAACGTATTAATAATGGGAGAAGATATAGGAGAGTATGGTGGAGCGTATGCTGTAACCGATGGTTTTTTATCAAAATTTGGGCCTGAAAGAATTAAAGATACTCCTATATCTGAAGCAACATTTATTGGAACAGGAATAGGTGCAGCTGCAGCTGGTTTAAGACCTATAATTGAGTTAATGTCTATAAGTTTCTCTTTGGTTGGATTTGATCAGATAGTAAATATGGCTGCAAATATTAGATATATGTCAGGTGGTCAAATAGACGTCCCTATGGTTATCAGAGCTCCTACAGGAGCAGGAGTTCAGCTTGCTGCAACTCATTCACAAAGCTTCGAAACATGGCTAGCTGAGGTTCCTGGAATTTTTTGCGTATGCCCATCTAACCCTAAAGATGCTTTAGGGCTATTAAGAACTTCTATAAAAAATAATAATCCAGTTATTTTTGCTGAACCTGCATTACTATACGGATTAAAAGGTGAAGTTCCAGATGAATATTATGAAATACCTCTTGGTTCAGCATCCATAAATCAGGAAGGTAATGATATTTCTTTATTATCATACGGAGCTGGAATGAGTATATTACATGAAACCTCAAAAATATTATCTAAAAAAAATATTAGTTGCGAAATAATTGACTTAAGGTCTCTCAGCCCTATCGACTACACAACCATAGGAGAATCTGTAAAGAAAACAAACAAACTAGTAGCAGTTGATACTGCAAGAAAAAATGGCGGAATAATGGCTGAAGTAGTTGCGAATGTTCAAGAATCATTTAATGATTGGTTAGATGGACCAATAATTAGAATAGGTGCAAATGATGTTCCTTGGCCTTATAATAAAAACTTAGAAGCAGAAGCATATCCTTCATCAGAAAAAATTGCTGATAGCATATTAGAAAAATTAATTTAACCTTATAGGAGAGAACTTTGGCAAAAGAAATTACAATGCCTTCAATGGGTGCAGATATGACAGAAGGTACAATAGTAAAATGGTTGAAACAAGAAGGTGATAAAGTTTCGAAAGGCGACAAATTAGCAGAGATTGAAACTGATAAAACAGTCGTTGAAATGGAATCATATAATGATGGATTCCTAAGGAAAATCACAGCAGAAGAAGGATCAAAAGTTCAAGTAGGAAAGATTATTGGTTATGTAGGTGAAATGGATGAAGAAATCCCAGATAATGAAGAAGTTAAATCTGAATCAAATGATGAAACACCTACAGAAATAAAAAAAGACCCTATAGAAAATTCACCCAAAGAAGTTATAGATGAAATTAAAGCTTCAACTCCAGAAAATGATACCGTTGAAATTTCTATAGATTCTGACTCAGTACAAATTAAAGCTTCTCCAATGGCAAAAAGATTAGCTAAAGAAAAAAACATCCCTTTATCTGATATCAAAGGAACAGGGCCTAGTGGAAGAATCACAAAAGATGATGTAAATAATCATGTCCCAGGACCAAGTCTAGTTTCATCATCACAACTCAATAAAACAAGAAATATTACTCTTGAAGGTACAGATATTGCATTAAATAGTATGAGGCAAGCTATAGCAAGAGTTACAGTTAAATCAAAAACTGAGATTCCTCATTTTCAAGTTACAGTTGAGGTAGATATGACTGAAGCTATGAAAATGAGATCTGATTTAAATGAAGACCTAGAAAAAGATGGAATAAAAATTTCAGTCAATGATCTAGTATTAAAAGCTACGATAAATTCATTAATAAATAACCCTAAATGGAATTCTTCTTTTGATGGAGATAAGTTAGTTATGCATCCTCAAATCAATCTAGGGATTGCAATTGCATTAGAACAAGGCTTGATTGTTCCATCAATATTAGATTCTCAAAATTTAGATTTAGTTTCACTTTCAAAACAAGCTAAAGATCTAGGTAGTAGAGCAAGGGGTAAAGGAAACCCATTAAGCAATGAAGAACTTACTAAAGGAACGTTTTCTACATCCAACTTAGGTATGTTTGGGACACATGCATTTACAGCAATAATAGTTCCTCCTCAAAGTGGAATTATTGCATTAGGAGAAGTAAAGAAAGAACCTAAAGTAATAGATAATAAAATAGAAATAAGAGATATTATGTATGCAACTTTATCTGCTGATCATAGAGTTGGAGATGGAGCAGAAGGTGCAATTTTCATGAATGAATTTAGGCAATTACTAGAAAAGCCATCAAGGCTATTATTATGACATCAAAAGTAACTCTTATAAGTTATTCTCAAGCATCTGATAAATTTGAAAATTTAGGACTTAAGGACTGCCAAGAGCTGATAGCCTACTGTGCTAGGGTTTCAAATCCATCAAATCAACTCAATTCAGAAACTAGTGAAAAATTGATTAAATATTTAATCAATAATCAGCATTGGTCACCATTAGAAATGGTTAATGTTTGCCTAGAAATAGATACAACAAGAGATATTGCAAGACAAATTCTAAGGCATAGAAGCTTTAGTTTTCAAGAATTTAGTCAAAGATATGCAAATCCAACGAAAGATATGGAATTTGTAACTAGAGAAGCAAGGCTTCAAGATGATAAAAACAGACAAAATTCTATTGATATAGATGACTCCAATTTACAGAAAGAATGGGATCAGCGACAACAAAAAGTAATTGATGAAGCTCTAGCTACATATCAATGGGCTATAGAAAAAGGAATAGCTAAAGAACAAGCTAGAGCTGTACTTCCTGAAGGCAACACTAAAAGTCGCCTATATATGAATGGGACTTTGAGAAGTTGGATACATTATATTCAACTAAGAGCAGGTCATGGAACTCAAAAAGAACATATTGAAATTGCAAAAGCTTGTGCTTTGGTTATTTCAAAAATTTTCCCTATGGCTGATAGTTTATAATTAACCTAAACATCAGTTTATTCAATGAAAATTATTGCAATTGACATAGGAAACACAAGTGTAGACATAGGTCTTTTTTATGGTGATGAATTAACACGTACTGCTAGAATTTCTACTAAAGATAATAAGTCAGAGTTTGAAATAGCCGATTCTATAAAATCTTTATTAAGAATTGGAGAAATTGAACCAAAAGATATTGATATAATTATTAGTTCTGTAGTTCCAAATAAAACTCAAATTGTTGAAAAATCATCAGAAATAATTAACAACAAAAAACCGATAATTGTAAATCATAATTTCAATCTGCCTGTAAAAAATAAATACAACCCACCTGAGGATGTAGGTATAGATAGACTTGTAGATAGCGTTGCTGCAGTAAAACTTTATGGATCTCCATCAGTAATATTAGATATTGGGACCTGTTTAGTTTTTAATGCCGTATCATCAGACAATGAGTATCTTGGGGGATCAATTATTCCTGGATTAAATATGGCTGCAGATAGCTTAGCTAGTTCAACTGCACTATTGAGACCCGTTGAATTAAGAATTCCTAAAAATATCATAGGAAAGAATTCAATAGAATCTATTCAATCAGGGATTATTTTAGGCTATACAGAGCTTATAAAAGGTGTCTATAAAAAATATTCTCAAAAAATTTCTTCAAAAAAAGATTCTCCTCTAATTATTACTGGAGGCGGGGCTGAATTAATACTGCCTATTTTAGATTTAGATTACGTTTACAATGAAAATTTATCATTTATGGGGTTAAAATATATTTATGAACAAGAAAATAATAAAAAATAAAAATATTATACTTTGCGTATCAGGATCTATTGCTGCATATAAGTCAATATATTTATCTTCCTTACTTGTGAAAGAAGGAGCAAATGTTCAAGTAATGCTTACAGAATCAGCCAAAAATTTTGTTGGAGAATCTTCTTTTTCTGGAATTACTCATAATGAGGTTATTACAGGATATTATGATTCAAAAACTTCATTATCGATCGATCATATTGAAGTTGCAAAAAAAGCAGATGTTATAGTTGTTGCTCCAGCTACCGCAAATATTTTAGCTAGAATAGCATTAGGGATTTCAAGCGATCCAATTGTAGGTAGTATTTTAGCTACTAAAGCTCCTATACTAATAGCTCCTGCTATGGATGGGGATATGTTTAACTCAAAGCAAGTTCAAAAACACATTATTGAATTAAATCAATTAGGTTATAAAATTTCAGGGCCTGTAAAAGGGAGACTTGCATCAGGAATAGATGAACTTGGAAGAATGAGTGAGCCAGATTTATTATTTGATGAAATTATAAATATTTTCTCAAAAAAAAAAGATTATAATTCAATAGATGCAATAGTAACAGCTGGAGGAACAATAGAAGAGATAGATCCAGTAAGATTTATATCAAATAAATCTTCAGGGAAAATGGGGGTTTCTTTAGCTAAAGCTTTACGAGATAGAGGAGCTTCTGTTACTCTAATTCACGGAAAAACAGATTCACTTCAGGATACTTATGGAATCAATAAAATTTATGCCAAAAGTGCTTTAGAAATGAAAAATGAGATAGAAAAGTTAATTGATAAGTCTCATATTATTATCATGGCTGCAGCTGTAGCTGACTATAAAGTGAAAAAGATTTCAAAAGAAAAAATAAAAAAAGATAAAATGGATTCTATTCAGTTAGAAAAAAATCCGGATATATTGAAAAGTATAGATGGGTCAAAAATAACAAAAATAGGTTTTGCTGCTGAATCAGAAAATCTTTTATTGAATGCTAAAAAAAAGTTGTCTTCTAAAGATTGTAAAATAATCGTTGCTAATGATATAACTTTAGAAGGAAGTGGTTTTGGATCAGAAAATAACAAAGCTGTATTAATTGATAATGATGGGGAAGAGACATTTCCTTTAATGAGTAAAAATGAACTTGCACACAAAATACTAGATAGAGCTAAAAAATTCATAAAATAGGAGAAAAAGTTGAGACTTTATTGGAGAACAAGAAAAAAAGGATTAGATTTAGTAGTTGAAAATGAAGAAAAAGATATTTTCATTGTCGGAGGCGTAAGAGATACTAAAAGAGGTATAGAAGCACTCGCTAAAACTACTGGTTATGATCCATCAAGAGCAATAAAAGGCCTTTCATCAATTGATGAAGGTAAAATATTTGTAGAGAATTTTCAACCTTGGTTAGAGTTTTTCCCTGGTGAAGATTTAAATATTGAAATGGAGTAAATAAATGGAATTAAAAGAAATAATTGAAGGCCTTAAGGAATATGATTCAGCAACGGTTCAAAATGCAATGATGACTATGGAAAAGTATGATAAAGAACAAATTGATTATTCAAGCCCCGAATTAAAATCTCTTCATCTAGAAAATGGAACTGTGGTAGGTATTGCGGTAACATGTAAAGTCACCCCATTATATGAACCAAAGGATAAATTGGACTGGGACGAATATTATGATGCTATTGATCAATCTGATCTTCCTGTTATAGGGGTAATAGTGGATATTGAAAAAAATAAAGGAAGAGGAGCTGTTATGGGTGATGGGATGGCTCTAAAACATAAAGTATTAGGTGCAGTAGGTGTAATTAACGGAGGGTCAATTAGAGATCTACCAGGAATATCTGAAGTAGGGATGTCTGTATGGGCAACAGGAAGAGTACCTGGGCATGGACCATTTAATTTAATTGAAACACAAACAGAAGTAGAAGTTGGAGATTTATTAATTAAACCAGGAGATCTCATAGTTGGAGATACCGATGGAATTACAAGAGTGCCAATTGAAATAGCAGAAGAAACACTAAAATGTTGCAAAGAGGTTCGAGACTTTGAAACTGGAGTCTTTGACGAACTAAAAAAAAAATTATAAATACAAAGGGAAAATAGGATACAGATCTTTATAATTCTTGAGTTTTAGAAATTATTTCTATAATTATATTTTCGTCTTCATTTACATCTTTTTCAAAATCAAAACAATTTGAGGCATTTGAAAAATCTTCAAAAATAAAATCTAGAATTTTAAAATTCATTTGATTAGTACTAATTTTCATTTTTTCTACAGGTTTACCTAAACCTATTCCTTCAGAAGTTTTTGATTGTCTTACAGACCTAATAGCTTTTATTGCAACCTCAAGGGAATTATCATATTTTGATTGTTGAAATTCTAAGAATTCATTTTTATGAGGCCAGTTAGATTCATGGATCGAATTTGTGTTCGTTTCAGCTGCAAAGCACCAAGACCAAATTTCATCAGTTATAGTAGGTAGAACAGGAGCTAATAGCCTAAGAATTACAGATAATCCAAGTCTTAAAGATGTAACTGCTGAAGCTTTTTCATTTCCTTCAGAATTGAATACTCTTTTCTTTACAAGTTCAAGATAATTATCTGTAAAAGTATTCCAGAAAAATTCTTCAGTAATTTGTAATCCTTGAGCAAACTGATAATTATTATAATAGTCAGTTACTTTTTCAAGCAATACTGATAATTCTTTAATAAAAGAAGAATCTAATTCAATAAGATTATTAGTTGAAAAAGAATCATGAGATAAAACAAATTTTGCTGCATTAAATAATTTTGTTACAAGTTTATTTCCTATAACAAAAACATTTTCGTCATAAGTTGTGTCAGTACCTAGCCTTGCAGATGCAGCCCAGTATCTAACAGCATCTGCTCCATATTGTTCTATTGTTTCAATAGGAGTGATAACATTTCCTTTAGATTTACTCATTTTTTTTCGATCTGGGTCCAAAATCCATCCTGATATAACTACATTTTTCCATGGAATAGAATCATTGTGTAGTACTGATTTTACAATGGTATAAAAAGCCCATGTTCTTATAATTTCATGGCTTTGAGGTCTTATATCCATTGGGAAAATTGATTTCATCTCGTCTTTTGCACCAGAGCCCCATTTAGCTACTATTTGAGGAGTAAGAGAAGATGTAAACCATGTGTCAAAAACATCTTTTTCCCCAATAAATCCACCAGGAACACCTCTTTGATCTTCAGTATATCCATTAGGAGAATCTATCTCTGGGTCAATGGGTAAACTATCTTTACTAGGGATTATTACCTCGTCAAAATTAGGAATACTGTTATCATCAAGTTTGTACCATATAGGAATAGGAACACCAAAAAATCTTTGCCTGCTTATACACCAATCTATAGAAAGATTATCTGTCCAATTTTCATATCTCTTAGACATATAGTCAGGATGCCATTTTATTTTTCTCCCTGCTTCCAACAATTTTTCTTTTTTATCTGTAATTTTTACAAACCATTGCCTTGAAGATATGTATTCAATTGGAGAATCTCCTTTTTCATAGAATCTCACAGGATGTATTATTTTTTCTGGTTCCTTAATCATAGCTGAAGTATGATCAGTTGAATTTTTAGGATCTTTAAGTAGTTCAATAATATGTTTTTTTGCTTCCTTAAGATTTTTACCAATCATATTTTTTATATTTTCATTTGCTAATTCTGGATTATCACTTTTCCAAATAACATCGTTTTCACTATTTTCAAAATTTATTTTTGCCACTATCCCATCAGGATTAAATAATTGTTTTAATGGTAGAGATTTTTCCCTCCACCACTGAACGTCTGTTTGATCTCCAAAAGTACAAACCATCAAAATACCAGTTCCTTTTTCCTTATCAACTAATTCACTTGAGAAAACAGGTATTGGAGAAAAAAACACAGGAGAAATAGCAGTTTTCCCAAATAAGTGCTTGTATCTTTTATCTTCAGGATGAGCGGTTATTCCTACACAAGATGGAAGAAGCTCAGGTCTAGTAGTAGAAATAATTATTTTTTCATCAGATTCCTTTACTCCAAACTTAATGTCATGATACGCTCCTTCAATTTCTCTATCTTCAATTTCAGCTTGTGCTACAGCTGTTTGAAAATCGATATCCCACATTGTTGGGGCATCAGATTGATATACTAAATCTTTCTCAAACAAATCTATAAATGATAATTGGGCAATACTTCGAGATTTAGAATCTATTGTCGAATATTCATCCTTCCAATCAATTGAATAACCCATTTTTCGAAATAGATCTTTAAATGCTACCTCGTCTTTTTGAGTAACAAGTTCACACATTTCAATAAAATTTTTCCTATTTACGATTAAGGGATCATTTTTTGAAATCCCTTTTATTTTTTTTTCTTTTTCTACAATTAAATTTTCTATATATGGAACATTATTATCAATTCTTACACCAAAAATATTTTGAACCCTTCTTTCAGTTGGGAGTCCATTATCATCCCATCCCATAGGGTATATTACGTTAAAATTGTTCATCCTCTTAAAACGCGCAATAATGTCCTGATGTGTATAAGAAAAAATATGACCAACATGAAGAGAGCCAGAAACTGTTGGAGGAGGAGAATCTATTACAAATGAATTATCTCTATTTTCATTTTCAAGTCTATTGTATATATTATTTTGATCCCAATTTTCTCGCCAAAATGACTCTTTTTCTATAAAATCAAATCTCTTAGCCATTTCTTTTGGATTTACAATTTTGAATTTTTCTTGGATTTGAACACCCCTAAATTAGACTATTTATTTTTTATAAATTAGAAAACAAAGTCTATATTTTTTTTCCTAATATTTTTTTTTGAATTTAATCTTTTGTTTTCAGATTCTAAGAATTTATATAAAAACATGGTTCCTTTTTTAGTATCTGAAGCTAGTTTAGATGGCTCTGAGTTTTCTATTCTTTTTTTAAAACACCAATATGTAAAGTTTTCAAATTCTATTTCTGATATTTTTTTTGAATCAATTTTAAATTTTGAAAAAAATTCATCAATTAGTTCATTATAAGTAATATTATATATATGTGAATATACATCTTCAGGTCTGTATCTTACAAAATTGCCATATGAAATTTGTCTTTTTAGCAATTCTTCTTCTGAATAAGCAATAATACATCTTTCTATAGTTACTCCATAAAAATAAGATAAATGTGCATTATATTTTTCAAACCCAATTAATTCTCTAAATTTTTTTTCTGAAAAAGTAGCGTATAAATGTGGATTAAAAAGCCAATTAATTAATTTTGAAGTTAAATTTTTATCAAACTCAAGAGAATCAATTATCTTTACAGCTAATCTTTTCCAGTTAAATGCTTCTTGCATAATCAGATAATCATAATTATTTTTATTATTAATTTTCCAACTTCCAATTATTGATAAAATATTATTTTTAAAATTTTTTTCATCAATTTCAGAAAATGATTCAATGATTTTTTCTTCTTCTTTACTGAATATAATCATTTTTAGTTTCTCTTTTTAGAGTTTTTTCTATTTATTCTTTCCATCCTTCTTCTGTCTTTTCTGGAAAGATTTGAATTTGAATTACTTGAACCATTAGTGGCCATTTCCATATTTTTTCTAGTGTCATCAAAATCACTTTTTTGTTCTTTATAAATTCTATTATTAGTTTTCTGAATATTACTTACTCTTATGGCATCACTTGCAATTTGAGATTGAATTTGTTGCATTAGTAAAGAAAACATATCAAAACCCATTTTTTTATACTGAATTAATGGGTTCCTCTGCCCTATTGCCTCTAACCCTATTGATTGTCTCATGTTGTCCATAACTGTAAGGTGTTCAACCCATTTAGAATCAATTGAATGTATAAATATTTGACTATCTAATCGGTTCGATAATTCCTCAGAAAGACTTTCGACCCTAAAATCATAAATCTCTCTTGCTTTTTCTATAAGATAATCTTTATTAAATAATTCTGTTTCAGTTAATTCATTAATGTTTTCCTCAGGAAAATAATTACGCAAAAAAGATATTTTATTTACTTCATCAAAATCATTATTGATCTCATTTGAAATAAAATAATTAGACATTTCTGTATTAATGTATTCAAATATTTCATCACTTAAATTTTCAGAAAAAAGAGCTTTAGTTCTTAATTTATAAATAACGTCTCTTTGAGTATTCATTACGTCATCATAATCAACTAAAGTTTTTCTAATTTCAAAATGATAAGCTTCAACTTTAGATTGCGCAGATTCTATAGATCTAGATATCATTTTATTCTCTACTGCTTCATTTTCATCCCATTTGAACATACTCATAGCCGACTTGATTCTATCCCCACCAAATCTCTTCACTAGGCTATCTTCAGTAGAAATAAAAAATTGAGTTATTCCAGGATCACCCTGCCTTCCAGATCTTCCTCTAAGTTGATTATCAATTCTTCTTGATTCGTGTCTTTCTGTACCTAAAACGTACAAGCCACCAGTATTAAGAACTGTTTTATTATTTTTATCCCAATCAGAGGGATTATTATAATTTTCAGGGTTTCCTCCTAAAATAATATCTGTTCCTCTTCCTGCCATATTTGTTGAAACAGTTATAGAAAATGGAGCTCCTGCTTCAGAAATGATTTTAGCTTCAGATTCGTGCTGTTTTGCATTTAAAATATTGCATTTTAGACCTTCTGATTTGAGTAGTTTTGATAAAAATTCAGACTTTTCGATTGTTGTTGTTCCTACAAGAACAGGGGTTCCTTTAGAATTTAGTTCTTTGATTTTTTCACAAACAGCTTTCCATTTTGCATTTTCAGTCATATAAATTTGATCTGGCAAATCGTCTCTTAATGAATTTTTATTAGTTGGTATTTCTAAAACTTCTAAACTGTATATCTTCTGAAATTCTTCAGCTTCAGTCGCAGCAGTTCCTGTCATTCCAGATAATTTTTCATACAATCTAAAATAGTTTTGTAAAGTAATAGTTGCATATGTCACAGATTCTCGTTTGATACTTACGGATTCTTTTGCTTCAATGGCTTGATGTAGTCCATCCGAATATCTTCTACCTTCCATTAATCTTCCTGTAAATTCATCAACGATAATTACTTCTGAATCTCTTAGAACATATTGATCGTTTTTAATATAAAAATTATTTGCTTTAATTGCGTTTTCTAATAAATGAGAAAAAATTTGATTTTCTTCTGAATAAAGATTTTCTATACTTAATTCTTTCTCAACTTTATCTATACCAGTTTCAGTTAATGCAACAGACTGCCTTTTTGAATCAACTTGGTAATCTGTCTCTAATTCTAGTTTAGAAGCAATAATAGAAAACTTTTTATAATCTTGAGTTTTATCAGGAGCCGGGCCTGAAATAATTAAAGGTGTCCGTGCTTCATCAATAAGAATATTATCAACTTCATCAACAATTGCAAAATCAAGATCACGTTGAACTTTTTCTTTAGTTTCTTGAGCCATATTGTCTCTCAAATAATCAAATCCAAACTCATTATTTGTTCCATAAACAATATCAGACTTATAAACATCTTCCCTGCTAGCATCAATTAGTTCTAATTGATTATCAGAATTTTTAGTTAATAAGAAAGAACCATTATTTTGAATACAACCAACGCTAAGACCTAAATAGTTATATATTGTTCCCATCCAAATAGAATCTCTTTTGGCAAGGTAATCATTCACTGTTACAACATGTACACTTTTTTCAGAAAGAGTATTTAAATAAGCTGCTAATGTAGCAACTAAAGTTTTTCCTTCACCTGTTCGCATTTCTGCTATTTTGCCCTGATGAAGACATAATCCTCCAATTAGTTGAACATCAAAATGCCTCATTGACAAACAACGACTAGATGCCTCTCTTACAACAGAAAAGGCTTCAACAAGAAGATCATCTAGGGATTCATTTGATTTGTATTTCTCTTTTAAAATATTTGTAGAATTTTTTAACTCTTCATCACTTAAAGAAGCATAATTTGATTCTAAAGAATTAATTTCATCAACAATTTTGAATAAATTCTTGATCTCTTCTTCGTTAGAATTTTTTATTAATTTTTTTATAAAATTAAACATAAAGGATTAATTACAAGAAAAGTGCACCTACAGAATCTCCACGATTAGTTCGTTTTATAGCTTCTCCTAATAGTTCTGAAATTGGCAGGATTTTAAGTTTTGAATTACCATTTTTTATAGGCAAACTGTCTGTTACTACTATTTCTTTTATCTCTTTTGAAGCTAATATTTTTTCTAGAGAGCTATTTGGAAAAACACCGTGAGTAGCTGCTACATATACATCTTTTACACCATTTTCTTTTAAAATTTTAGAACCTGCAATCATGGTTCCTCCTGTATTGATTTCATCATCAAATAGAATAGCGGAACGATTTTGAACTTCACCAATTATATTCAGAGTTTCTACAGTATCTTTATTTCCTATTCTTCTTTTTTCTATAATAGCCAAAGGTGCCCCTAATTTATTTGCAAAATCTCTAGCACGTTTAGTACCTCCAATATCTGGTGATACTACTACCCAATCATCTAATTTTTTTTCAACAAAATAACTTGCAAGTATAGGTAACGCAGTTAGTTCATCAACAGTAGCTGAAAAAAATCCTTGTACCTGACCTGCATGCAAATCCATCATCATCACACGATCTGAACCAGCAGTAGTTATCAAGTCTGCAATCAGCCTGCCAGTTATAGGAACTCTAGGTTGATCTTTTTTATCTGTTCTTGCGTAGGAAAAATATGGTATAACTGAGGTTATTCTGCCTGCTGATGCTCTTTTAGCCGCATCTATCATAATCAGCAGTTCCATTATGTTGTCATTAACAGGAAAAGCCGTAGGTTGAATTATAAATACATCTCTTTCTCTTACGTTTTCAAGTATTTTTACAAATGTATTATCATTATTGAATTTGAATACCTCTGCTTTAGTTAGATCTTGTCCTATATAAGAAGCAATATCTTCTGCTAAAGTATGGTGAGCATTACCGCTAATAATTAATGGACCTTTTTGGATATTTTTCATCTTCAATTTTCTTTATATTCATAATCTATCAAAAAAAAATATTAAAAATAATAATTTTATAAATATAAAAGTATTAAAATTTTTCTAATGTAGGTAATCTTTAAAAATAATATTATAATTTATACATAAACTTTTTTAATTATGGAAATTTATTTAGCTAACCCTAGAGGATTTTGTGCAGGAGTCGTACTAGCAATCGATTTAGTTGAAATTGCGCTAGAAAAATACGGTTCTCCTGTTTATGTGAAACATCAAATTGTTCACAACCCGGTAGTGGTATCTGAAGTTGAATCTAAAGGTGCAATTACAGTTGAAAATGTCTCTGAAATACCTGATAACTCTGTAGTTGTATTTTCCGCTCATGGATCCCCTCCAGAAGATTATATGCTAGCAAAGAAAAAAAATATAAAAGTTATAGATGCAACCTGCCCTCTAGTGACCAAAGTTCACAATGAAGCAAAAAAATATTCTAAAGAAGGCAAAGATATTATATTAGTTGGACACAAAGGCCATCAAGAGGTAATAGGAACATCAGGTCAAGCAAACATGAAGATTATTGATGATAGAGAAAAATTTGAACTTAAGAAAAACAAATCAGATAATAAAGATGTAATTGTTCTTTCTCAAACTACTTTATCAGTAAGGGACACTCAAGATACAGTAGATAAGATTAAAACTGTTTACCCAAACGCTTTAGTAAGAAATGATATCTGTTATGCCACAACAAATAGACAAGAAGTCACAGTAAAGCTAGCAAAAAAAGTAGATTTAATATTAGTTGTAGGAGCATCTAATTCTTCAAACTGTAACAGACTAAGAGATGTATCTATACAATCAGGCACCCAATCTTATCTTATAAATTCATTTGACGAAATAAATCCTTCCTGGTTAAAAGGGATAAAAAAACTTGGTCTAACTTCAGGTGCTTCAACTCCTGATAAGTTAGTTTATGAAATCATCAAAAAGTTAAATCCATCAAATGTATATAAATTTGATGATATAGAAGAGGACATAAAGTTTGAAATACCTAGAAAAGTTAAAGAACTTTTAAGTGAATGAAAAAAATAAGTTTTATATGTCTATTCATTACACCTTTTATATTTTCATGTGATTTAAACGACAAAATTTATGATTATTACAATGATTGCAGTGAAGGATTAATAGATTACAAAACAATTAGATTAATTGTTCAAAATAAAGAATTTAATTTCCCAATTAATACGTTTATTGCTGAAAATAATAATGAATATAAAACAGGACTAATGTGTAGAAGAAATTTACCCTTAAAAATAGATGGGATGTTTTTCAAATATAAAGAAGAACAAAATAGAGGTTTTTGGATGCATAAAACATACTTCCCTCTTACGATCATATATTTTGACAAATCAGGAAACTCAGTTGGAAAGGCAGAAATGTATCCTTGTACAAGAGAGTTTTATGAAAGTAAAAAGAATTTTGAGTTCAGATGCCTAGAGGAATCATTAAATTATATTCCTCATGAAAAATATATAAATGTTCTAGAACTAAAAAATGATTATTTATATATAGATGAAATAAATTCTCTAGGGAAAGATGAAAAGCTTAAACTTATTATAAAAAATTGATAGTATATCTATATCAAAAACACTGAGGAATAATTTGAGCTCTATAATCCTAGTAAGACACGGTAAAAGTTTATGGAACAAAGAAAACAGATTTACAGGTTGGACTGATATCTCTTTATCAGACGAAGGAGAAAAAGAAGCTGAACAGGCAGCACAGGAGATTTTATCCAAGAAAATAATAATAAACAAAGCTTACAGTTCAATATTCAGCAGAGCATATCATACAGGCGAAATAATTCTCAAAAATTCAAACACTAAACTTACTGAAATAGTAAAAGATTGGCGCCTTAATGAGAGGCATTACGGGAAATTGCAAGGGTTAAATAAATCTGAGACTTCAAAAAAGTATGGTGATGACCAAGTACTTGAATGGAGAAGAAGCTTCAGAACAAAGCCTCCATTATTAGACAATAAAGAACACGACAACCAATTAAAAAATCCTTTATTTAATCAAATATCACCATCAAACATACCCCAAGGAGAATCATTAGAAGATACCGTAAAAAGAGTGAATCTATTTTGTGAAGAAATACTTTATAAAAACTTAGAAGAAAAAAATAATATTTTAATCGCAGCTCATGGAAATAGCTTGAGAGCTTTAATAAAAATAATTGAAAACAAATCAGAAAAAGAAACAGAAAAGCTAGAAATCCAAACAGGAAAACCTGTTTTTTATACTTATAAACAAAATAGATTTACAAAGGTAGATTAAATACACGGAAACGTTTACCTGTAAATTGATACATGATACCGTGTACACGTATTAACAGATGATTACTAAATTTAAAAAATTATATTATGGTTGGTGGATTAGTTTTGCAGGAGGATTAAATACTGCTATATCAAGTATCCCTACTTTTAGTGGTGGAAGCATAATATTCAAAGCTGTGGAAGATGAATTTAGTTGGTCTAGAACAGTTGTTTCAGGAGTTGCTTCTTTTGGAAGGTTTGGAGGAGCTTTATTAGGACCTCTTGAAGGATATCTAACTGATAGATTTGGAGCATGGAAGATGATTCTGATTGGCTTTTCTATCGCAAGCATAGGATTATTTTGGCTTAGTACCATTAATACAATACTATTTTATTACTTATCATATTTACTTGTATCTTTAGGAGTAAGTATTGGAGGTTTTGTACCATCTATGTCCGCAGTTAATGTTTGGATGCCTCATAAGAGAGCCACTGCAATGAGTTGGGTAATAGGAGGTAGTTCATTTGGTGGATTTTTTCTTCCATTAATGGTTCTTTCAATTGAAAAGAATGGGTGGAGGGCAACAATGATATATCTTGCTATAATATTCCTTTTTACCGGCCCATTACTTTCTTTTATAGTGAAAAAAAGACCTGATATAAATTTTCTTGAAAAAATAAAAAAAACAAAAAAGAACTTTATTTCAAATTCAAATATTTCTCCAAAGGAAGCTATAAAGACTCAACCTTTTTGGATTCTTGCTCTCGCTCATCTTTTTGCAAATATTTCAGTTGGAGCAATTTCTGCTCATTTATTTTTATATCTAACTGATGATAATGGAGTTGGTTTGGATATTATTACAGCAGGAACGATTCTTCCTATTTTATCTATATTACAATTTTTTGGTCAACTTTCTGGTGGAATATTAGGAGATTTCTTTAATAAAAAAATAATTATTCCAATATTTTTTCTAATACAATCAATTGCTATTATCGTCTTAGCTTATGCAAATAGTTACTCAATAGTAATTTTATTCTCAATACTATGGGGAGTAGGTTTTGGAATGAGAACACCAGCATTTCATGCCTTAAGAGGAGATTTTTTTGGAGGAAAATATTACGGAACAATTCTTGGAATAAATGCCTTTCCTATGGGAATTGGAATGATGATATCTCCTGTTATTGTAGGTTATATTTATGATAAGTATGATACATATTATTACTCACTCATAGCTATGGCAGCACTATGTGCAATCTCTTGTATACTTATAAGTGTTATAAAAAATCCAAAGAATTATGAAAAAAATTAAAAACATAGAAGAAATTGCAGATAACTTAGGAATTGAAAAAGATTCTTTAGAATTGTATGGAAAACATAAAGCAAAAATTCCACTTGAAAGTATAGATAAAAACAAAAAGTCTAAATTAGTTGTAGTAACTGCAATTACTCCTACACCTCTTGGTGAAGGTAAATCTACTACTGCAATAGGATTAACCCAAGGTTTAGGAAAAATAAATAAAAATGTTGCACTTACTATAAGACAACCTTCATTAGGTCCTGTATTTGGACATAAAGGAGGTGGAACTGGAGGAGGGAAAGCAACAGTAGAGCCCGCAGTTGATATAAATCTTCATTTTAATGGAGATTTTCACGCAATGGAATCCGCACATAATTTATTAGCCGCAATGGTAGACAATACTGTTTATAGAAATTCAATAAATGATTTTTATCCTGAAAATATAACTTGGAGAAGAGTAACTGATGCAGAAGATAGGTCTTTAAGGAATGTAATAGCAGGTACAGGAGGAAAAAATACATCTCCTTTAAGAAATACGGGCTTTGATATTTCCGCAGCATCAGAAATAATGGCTATATTGGCATTAACTGATTCATACAAAGATCTTAGAGAAAGACTTGGAAATATTGTAGTTGGTTGGAAAAAAGATAAAACCCCAGTTTTAGCTAAAGAAATAAATGCAGTAGGATCAATGATGGCATTACTAAAAGATGCTATAAAACCAAATTTAGCTCAAACAGTTGAAGGTCAACCAGCCATTGTTCATATGGGACCTTTTGGTAATATTGCACATGGTTGTTCATCAATTTTAGCTGATCAGATAGCCTCTTCTTTTGCAGATTATGTTATAACTGAAGCTGGATTTGGAGCTGATCTTGGTTTTGAAAAGTTCATGGACATAAAAGTTCGGCAAGGTGGGCCAGAACCTTTTTGTGCTGTCATAGTTGCCACAATTAGAGGATTAAAATGGCACGGAGGAGTAGATGTAAAAGATCTTTCCGTAAAAGACCTTAATGCAATAACAGAAGGTTCTGAAAATTTGAAAAACGCAATAAGAATTGTTTCTAGTTATGGGTTGAAGTCTGTTGTAGCAATAAATCAATTCCCAGATGACACTAAAGAGGAAATAGATTTAGTTAAAAAAATATGTAAAGAAAATAATTCTATTGCAATTCAATGTGAAGGATTCTCAAAAGGTGGAGATGGAATGATTGAATTGGCAGAATATATTTCTAGCTTAGAAGATGACAATGAAGATATTTCTTTATTGTATAAGGATTCTGATAGCCCAATTCAAAAAGTAGAAAATTTAGCTAAAAATATTTATTCTGCTGATAAAGTTTCTTGGGGACCAATGACTCGAACTACACTTAGGCTTTTTGAAAGCCAAGGTTGGGATTTTCCAATTTGTATGGCAAAAACTCACTTATCTGTATCTGCTAACCCAAAACTTAGAGGTGCTCCAACAGGCCACACTCTTCCTATCAAGGAAGTTAGAGTGTTAGGTGGAGCTAAACAGATAGTCACTTTGGCAGGAGATATTATTACTTTACCTGGACTTCCTAGCAATCCAAATGCTTTTGATATTGATCTAAATGATGAAGGCGAAATAATAAATATTCTTTCTACTTAATGATTAGATTTATAATGGTCAGACAAAATATCTTGTCCATAATCTCCATTAAAATCTCTTAGAACTGAATGGATATGATTTGCGTCATTTTGAGTATTGTCATACTCAATTAAAAAATTGTCATGTTTTATAAAATAATAGTGACCTTTTGATATTTCAGTAGATCCCGACCATGCAAAAGTCGTATTTTCAAATCCATTTTTTGAAATTTTGTTGAAATAATTTTTTGCATATTCATCTGTAAATCTCGAAGTGTATACCTTGATCAGTTCTATTAAATTATTCTTTTGAGGATCCTCTAACTTATTAAATTTTAAACCTTCAAAAAAATCTTGAGAATTAAAATTTCTATAGTTAGCTGTTAATATATCAGGAGGAGCAATTTCGTTTACTATAGCTAATTTCTTGTTTTCATCAGAAAGAGTTGTAACAAATTTTCTAGCTAAATCCTCCTCTTGACTTAGGGCCCTAAATCCTTTTTGAGGCCCATCAATTACTTTTGCAGGATTTGATCCAAAAAATAGAGGGTGTATAGATATAAAATCACTTATAATATTTACAGTTAAGCCTATATGATGTCCGCCAAATCTAAATCCCCATGGATTTTTATTTGAAGAAGGATCTCCAAAAATCGCTAACCAATATCTTTCCTCAGACCTAACCCATTGTCCGTTTCCTCCTTGATTAGAATCTGAATTTTTTGCCTCATATTCTCTTAAAATAGATTCTAAATTTATTATAGACCTAGCAGTTTTGTAACCTTGGGTGGAATAAGTCAGCTCAAGTAATTCATATAGTAACTTTCTTTGGTAGGGTTTCATTTGAAATACCAAGAGACCATTTTGTTCATGAGGAGTGTAATACCAAATAAATCTTTCTTCATCACTAAAATCAAATTTTACTTGTTTTAATTGGGCATTATCTAAAGAATTTAGAATCTTGTTTAACTGATCAGAAATATTTTTAGTTTTTTTTGTATATTGCATTTTTGTTCTCTTGGAGATTATTTTATATTTATATTATTATTTTTCTATAAAAAGTTTATAGAAAGTATATCAGCTTAAAAAAATATAATGAAAATTACAATAACAGGTTCAAGTGGATATTTAGGGAAAGACCTAATTACTTCTTTGGGCAAAGAAGATCATGAAATAAGATTACTTCTAAGAAATAAAAATAAAAAACATTATTGGAATCCAGAAAAAAAATTATTATCGCAAAAATTAATTGATAATTCTGAAATAATAATTAATTTAAATGGTGAAAGAATAATTAAGCCTTTTGTAAGAAAAAAAGCTTCAGAAATAATATCAAGCAGGATAAATCCAACAAAAACCCTAATTGATACAATTAAGGCTTCTAAAACCCCTCCAAAATTAATTATTTCAGCCTCTGCATGTGGTTTTTATGGGGACAGGCCAAATGAATTAATTGATGAAAAATCTCCAAAAGGGAGAGGTGATATACCAGATATCGTAAATGAATGGGAATCAATCCAAAATCTTGAAAAAACTCGAGTGGTTTTTCTAAGATTTGGGACAATAATCGATAAAAATTCAGAGATTTATAAATCTATGAAGAAATTTAGTAGTATTGTTGGGATTAGCAGTATTGGTACCGGTGAAAACTACTTCCCTTGGATTTCTAAAATTGATGCTATAAGATCTATTCATCATGTTTTAAACAATGAAAACATCAATGGACCAATTAATGTGGTTTCTACTACCCCTATTACTTTCAAAGAACTTTTAAATGAAATCAATTTAGAAATAAAACCTATTATAAAAGTAAAATTACCTAGGATTGCAATTTCAATTTTATTTGGTAAATTTGGAAAAGAAATTTTGTTATCTGATCAAAAAGTTTTACCGAGAAAGTTAAAGGAATCTGGTTTTAATTGGATGAATTCTACTCCATCCAAAAGTATTAATTTGACTCCCTAACCATTTTCCTCAAAACGTAAGGTAAAAGACCTCCATTGTAATAATATTCTGCTTCAATTTGGGTATCAATTCTTAATAATGTTCTAAATTTTATTTCTGTACCATTATTTTTAATAGCAGTTACATTAATTTCAGAGTTTGGAGTAATTTTTGATTCCAATCCTTCAAAATCAAAAATTTCAGATCCATCGAGTTGAAGACTTTTAAAATTTTGTTCATCTAAAAATTGTAGAGGTATAACTCCCATACCAACCAAATTAGATCTATGAATTCTTTCAAAACTTTCAGCTATAACAGCTTTTACACCTAATAATGCTGGTCCTTTAGCTGCCCAGTCTCTTGATGATCCTGTTCCGTATTCTTTTCCTGCAATAACGATTAAAGGGGTATCATTTTTTTGGTATAACTCAGAAGCTTCATATATTCTCATTTTTTCATTTGTAGGAAAATGAATTGTCCAATCTCCTTCATCTTCAACTATTTCATTTCTAAGTCGAATATTTCCAAAAGTTCCTCTAACCATAATATTATGATTCCCTCTTCTTGAACCGTATGAATTAAATTCAAACCTTGGAACATCACTAGAAATCAACAATTGACCTGATGGAGCGGATTGAGGAATAGATCCTGCTGGAGATATATGATCAGTAGTCACTGAATTACCTAAAACAACTAAACATCTTGAATCCTTAATTTTTGTTTTTTCTGGCAACTGTAAATCAAAATTTTCAAAATAAGGAGGTTTTTGAATATATGTTGAATCAATTTCCCATTTAAATTTATCTGATTTAGTTGCTGAAAGTTTTTGCCATTCTTCAGGACCTTCAAAAACTGATTTATATTCCTCAATAAACATTTTAGAATCTAAAGAATTTTCAATGGTCCTCTCAATTTCTTCAGTAGAAGGCCAAAGATCAGCCATAAAAACAGGATTCCCATCTTTATCATTTGAAATAGGATCTTTAGAAAAATCTATATTAACTGTTCCTGCAAGAGCATACAAAACAACAAGCATTGGAGAAGCTAAATAGTTAGCTTTGACCTGAGGATGTACTCTACCTTCAAAATTTCTATTCCCTGAAAGAACTGCAGCTACTGATAATTCTTTATTATCTATTACGTCAGCAATTTCTTGAGGTAAAGGGCCTGAGTTACCAATACATGTAGTGCATCCATATCCTACCGTATGAAAACCAATATCATCTAAATATTTATCAAGTCCAGCTGATTCTAAATATTTACTTACAACTTTTGAACCTGGAGCGAGAGATGTTTTGACCCATTGTTTGGGCTTTAATCCTTTTTTTGATGCATTTTTAGCTATTATTCCTGCACCCATCATTACATTTGGATTAGATGTATTTGTACAACTTGTGATAGCAGCTATAACAACCGATCCATCATCTAATTCACTATTATCAATTTGATCTTCACTTAATTGAAAACTATCTTGAAAATTAGTTTTAACGTTTGATAAAGCTAATCTATCTTGTGGTCTTTTTGGCCCAGCTAATGATGGTGAAACAGAGGATAAATCAAAATCTATTTTTTTTGTGAAATTTGGATCTATTCCATCATAAAACAAATTATTACTCTGAGTATATTTTTCAACTCTATCAATAATTTTTTTATTCCTTCCTGTTAATGTTAAATAATCCATTGTTCTATTATCTACAGGAAAAAATCCACAAGTAGCACCATATTCAGGTGCCATATTAGAAATAGTAGCCCTATCTGTCAAAGATAAACTACTCATACCTGAACCAAAAAATTCTACAAATTTTTCAACTACCCCTACTTCTCTTAATTTTTCTACAATTGCCAATACAACATCAGTTGCTGTGGTCCCTTCATTTATTTTTCCATAAAGATTTACACCTATTACTTCTGGTACTTGCATATAATAAGGCTGACCTAACATTACAGCTTCTGCTTCAATACCTCCAACTCCCCAACCTAATACTCCTACTGCATTAATCATTGTTGTATGAGAATCTGTTCCTACGCATGTATCAGGATAAATAAAATTATTTTCATCTGAACTTAATATTATTTCTGCAAGATTTTCTAAATTAACCTGATGGACAATTCCTGTACCAGGAGGCACAACTAAAAAATTTGAAAATGAATTTTGAGCCCATTTCAAAAGTTTATATCTCTCTTGATTTCTGTCAAATTCTCTTGAAATATTTTTTGACAAAGAAGAGTTTTGAGCAAAATAATCAACTTGCACAGAATGATCTATTACAAGATCTGTTCTCACAATGGGATTAATCATTGAAGCATTAATTCCTAGGGTACTTACAGCATCTCTCATCGCCGCAAGATCAACCACCACTGGAACTCCTGTAAAGTCTTGAAGAATCACCCTTCCAGGCATATATGGGAATTCTTTATCGGGAGCAGAATCTTTAGACCAACTTATCAATTGCTCTATTTGCTGTAAGTTTGAAATTTCGTTATGATTTGACCTTAATACATTTTCTATAAGTATTCGTATAGAAAATGGAATTTTATTTAAATTGATATTATTGTCGTCAGTTAAAGACTTAATATCAAAAAAACTTTTCGATCCTTCTATAAGCTCAATTTCCCTTAGATATTTATTTTTTTCAAAATTAATAGACATTCTCTCTCCCAAAGTCCTAAACGGATAATAAATTTAATGTTACATTCTATTATTAGATTAAATAAATAGCTAGAATGAACCAATTAGCGAAATTCATCGAAAAAAATACATCTTTTTATTACGGATGGATTATTGTAGCCGGATCTGGTTCAACAATGTTTGTTAGAAATGCTGCCGCAACCTTAACTATAGCCGTTTTTGTTTACCCTATGAGCGAAGACTTGGGATGGTCAAGAACATTGATTGTTGGAGCCTCTTCTCTAGCAGGAATTTTATCAGTATTCATTTCTCCACTTTCCGGGTATCTAATTCAAAAATATGGTTCTAAAAAAACTTTATTCTTCTCTATATCTCTATTAGGAATCTCGACTCTATTAATTAGCAGAACATTTAATCCAATTACTTTCTACATACTTTTTGGAATTGGAAGAATAATTTTTAGTTCTCCTGTACAAATAGGAGCTTCAACAGTCATTGCTAAATGGTTCATAAATAATAGAGGAAAAGCAACTGGAATTTTAGGTTTATCTCATTCACTAGGTATGGGACTATTTCCTTTATTTGCACAATTAATTATAAACATAGATGGCAACAATCCTGATTCTTGGAGAATGAGTTGGATATTTATAGGACTAATGGTGTGGTTGATTTCTTTACCTTTGGTGTTTTTCACAATGGTAGATGATCCTAAAGATATAGACTCTAACGATAAAAAATATTTGGAGTTAAAAAATAACTCAGGAAATAAAGATAGAAATACATCTTCTATATCGCTAAGAAATGCACTAAAAACTAGACCTTTTTGGATGTTATCAATGGTTGGATTTTTAACATATTTTATCCATACCGGAGTAAATATTCATCAAGCAGCATACTTAATCGATAAAGGTATAAATCCTATTTTTGCAGCATCAGCATTAACTATTATGGCCTTAGGGACAGGTGTAGGTAGTCTTGTTACAGGATGGGCTACAGATAAGTTTTCTTCAAAATATGTTTATTTCTTTGGATGTGTTTGGCTAGGTCTTTCAGCATTATTATTTCTATTAATATCAAATATAATTTTGGCATATTTAATAGGATTCATTTTTGGAATGGCTTTAGGTGGTTTATTAGTAATCCCTCCGGTTGTGCTAGCTGATATTTTTGGAAAAGATAATATTGGTTCAATTAGAGGATATTCAGAGCCATTTGTAAGTGCTGGACAAGCGATAGGTGGAATATCAGCTGGATTAATATATGATTTCACTGGATCTTACAAACTAAGCTTCCCAATGTTTGCGTTAATAGCTTTATTAGCTTGTATTTTTATAATTTTTTCATCCAATGTAAAAAGAATTAAATAAAAGTAGCCACTTAATCAATTAATATGCTTTGAGATGTTTTTGAATTTCTTTTTTAAAACAAAATTAATTATTTATAGACCTATAATTTATTTTCTTTAGTTACAGATTCTATTAATGCTTGTATATATCCATTAGCAAATGCTCTTCCTCTATGGCCCCATTCAGTATCTTCAAATGTTTGAGGGACATGATCATCTATAAAAAAAGAATCAAAACCATTTTTATGATATATCTTCATTGCTTTATGCATATCTACGTATCCGGTATTAATAAATTCTTCATTAAAATTAGGTACAGTGCCTGAAACATTTCTGAAATGCACATATAATATTTTTTTTCTTGAAGAGAAATAATCAATCATTTCATATATCCCTCCATCTTTTGCATCTTCCATTTCTGAAAAAGTTCCCTGACAAAATTCAATTGCATTTGATGGAGAGTCAATTATTTCAATCAATCTCTTGTATGAATCAAAAGACCTAAATAGTTGAGGAATTCCTCCTAAAGATTCTACAGGTGGGTCACACGGGTGAATACCTAAACGAATATTATTTTGTTCTGCAATTGGAGTTATTATTTTTATCCATTCTTCTAAATTTTGCCACATTTCATCTTCTGAGTATTCTCTTTCATGAGATATTGGCATTTGTTTCGCAGATTCATAATTAAAAGCTGTTGCTATAGATCCACTTCTGATTGTTTTGGGAGCAGTTCTCCAAACGTGAGAAGGCATCCAATTATATCCGAAGATTGGAATACCAATTTCTCCCATATTGGAAATGTTTTGAATCATATTTTCTATCTGCTGATCTTTTTGAGGACCATTTAGCATTATTTGATCATAAAAATGAGTAGGGACATTTTCAATTGCTGATAATCTCAAGTTATAACTTTCTATAGTTAACTTTAATTTCAGTAATTCCTTTTTCGACCATACACCTGGTTTTTCTTCCTGAAGAGATGGATTATTAAGTAATATGTCCTTTACTCCATATTGTGCTGCAAATCTCAAATATTCAGGAGTTGCTACATTGAATTGCCCAAATCCTGGTCTCATTTTTACTCCAATTTTATAAATTTAATAGTAGATTCTTAAAATGCTAATAGATATTCATACACATGTACAACAATTTAGTAACGAAGATATAGAAATATTAATTAATAATTCTATAAAAAATAATATCAAAATAATTATTGCAGCTGGCATAACATTATCTGATTCTGAAAATTCGATTGAATTATCAAAAAAATATAAGGAGATTTATTCTGCGGTAGGAATTCATCCTCAAAATATTTTTGATGAAAAAACTGATAATTATATTGAAAAATTATCTAAACTTTCAGAAAATAAAAAAACTATTATGATTAGTGAAATAGGTCTAGATTTTCAAGAAAGTTCACCGGATAAAAAAATTCAAGAAGATTTTTTTTATGAACAAATCATCCTAGCAAAGAGTATTAAATTACCTGTTGCTTTTCATGTTCGAAATGCAGAAAAAGATGCAATAAATTTGCTTAAAATCGCAAAAATAAATGAAATAAAGTCTGTAGCCCATTATTTTTCAGGCGATTACAATTATGCAAAACAACTTCTAAATGAAAATGTTTATATTTCAGTTGCTAAGCCTTTTCTAAGAGATGAAATTCTATCCGATGTAATTAAAAAAATCCCATTAGAACAATTAGTTATAGAAACAGATAGCTATCCTCAATATTTTAAAAAAAACAGATTACGTTGGACAGAACCTAAAGATCTTGTGTTGATTATAGAAAAATTGAGTAGTTTAAAAAAAATAAAACCAGAATTATTAATCGAAAAAATAGAATCTAATTCAAAAAATATTTTGAATTTGTAGTTACTTCTTTTTCTTAGTTTTTCTAGACTTTTTTGTTATCTGAGTATTTTTGTGTTTGGGACTTAATGAATCATCAATACCTTTTGAAATGATCTCATAATCATTATGGGAAATAATGTGTACTGGAGCTAAGAAAGCCAGATACCAATCTTCTGGGGCCCATCTTTTCAAATAACTCAATGAAGGGGCTACATCATACCCACTCATAAATTTTTTTTCAGGCAAAATTTTAGTTGATTTCAACTTTACCCTGTAGGGAAATTTCACATCATCCTCTTCAAGATCCCAAATTTTCTTTTTATCAAAAAATTTCTTAGAATTTACAACTGAAGACCCAACAAAACTTTTAATATCTGAGATATAAAATAATACATGGTCGTTTGTATTTATTTTATTTGTCAATTTATTATCTTTTTTTGAAAATCCTAAAAGATCGAACGATCTTTTCTTAGATATATTAAAATTTTCTAGTGAAAAATTCACTACCCAATAAGTATTAGACATAATAAATTTGCTTTATCCGTCTATTCTACCAAAATAGAATTTAATCCTGTGTTTTAAACCTTATATAGACTGCTATAGAATTCATAAAAATTAATATTAACAACAAAACAATAATTCCAGTGGATGCTATTGCTCTAAAATCATCTTGTGGGAATGATGCCCATGTATATATTTGCAATGGTAATATGGTAAATCTATCTAATGGTCCTGATGGAACCATAGTAATAAATACTAATGAACTAATAATTAAAATTGGAGCTGTTTCACCTAATGCTCGAGACATAGCTAAGATAATTCCACTCATTATTCCTCCTATAGAATGAGGGAGAATAACTCTTTTTGAAACTTCCCATTTTGTTGCTCCCAGTGCATATGCTGCATCTTTCAATGAAGGTTGTATTGTTCTAATAGCCTCCTGAGAAGCTATAATGACAATTGGGAGAACAAGTAAGGTCATTGTCAAAGCTCCTGCTAATAAACTTTTACCAAGAGCTAATGTATAGGTAAAAAAAGCTAACCCAAGTAGTCCATAAATTATTGAAGGAACCCCTGCTAAGTTTGAAACATTTATTTTTATTATTTTATTAAATAAATTATCTGATGCAAATTCTTCAAGGTATAAGGCAGTAGATACTCCAATTGGGATGGTAAAAAGCGCTGTCAGTACTATAAGCCATAATGTCCCTGCTAAAGGAGCCAAAATTCCAGATTTTTCTGCTTTTCTTGATGCATAATTAGTCAAAAAATCCCAAGTAAGATGTTTATACCCATCAGAAATTATATCTACAAATAAAATTACAAGAGAAAAAATACCAATTAGAATTGCAGATAAAAAGAGTATATAGAAAAATTTTTCTTTCATAGTTTATTCATAATTTTGAGCATATTTTGTAACAATAAATCTTCCTATTAAATTCATAATAAGAGTCAAGAAAAAAAGTAATAATCCGACAGCAAAAATACTATTATATTCAACAGATCCTTGAGGTGTTTCACCTTGGCTTACGGTGACTATATACGCTGTCATAGTTTGTATAGCATCAAGAGGATTTAATGTTAATGCAGGCTTTCCTCCTGCAGCAAGGCTTACAATCATTGTTTCTCCTATAGCTCTAGATATGGCTAGAATAAAAGAGGCAACGACTCCTGAAATTGCTGAAGGGAATACTACTCTTAAAGCCACTTGGTATTTTTTTGCGCCTAATCCATAAGCTGCTTCTCGCAAACTCATAGGAACAGCATTCATAGCATCCTCTGATAATGTAGAAACCATTGGAATAATCATAATTCCCATGACTATCCCTGCACTTAAGGCATTAAAAATAATTGTTTGAGGGAAAATAACTTGAATTATAGGTGTAACAAAAGTCAATGCAAAATATCCATAAACTACTGTTGGGATACCAGCTAAAATTTCTAATAAAGGTTTTATTATTTTTCTAACACTTCTACTTGCATATTCAGATAAATAAAAAGCACTTCCCAATCCAAAAACTAATGCTGTTCCAGCAGCTATAAAAGCAACAAGAAAAGTCCCGTTTACTAATGGAGAGACACCAAAGTTTTGAGGAACAAATAATGGAGTCCACTTTAATTCTGTAAAAAATTCAGTAAATCCTACTTCCTTGAAAAAGGGTACAGAGTTTACTCCTAAAATAGTAATTATTCCAATCGTTGTAATAATAGAAATCAATCCACTTAATCTCAGTAAATTAAGAACTAAAGTTTCTTCTATTTTTCTTTTAGTTATACCTCTAGTATCTTTTTGCATAAAAAATGAAATTTAAATAAATTATCAAGTCAAGATTATTACAATCAATAATCGAATTGTTAAATCAACGTTAAATAATATAAATCTATTGCGGAATTTTTATAGCAATAGATAATCCATTATTTAATGAACTATTGGCAATAATTGTTCCATCGTGAAGTTCTACAATATGTTTTACAATTGAAAGCCCTAATCCAGAATGTTTATCACTTCTTATTCCATCAGCTCTATAAAATCTTTCAAAAATATGAGGCAAATCTTTTTCTGTAACACCTGTACCATAATCTTTAAACACAATTTCAAATTCTTTTTCTGATTTGAATAAATCTATTTCTATAGAATTTCCTATTTCGCTATATCTAATAGAATTAGATATAACATTTTCAAAAATTGTCATAAAAAGATTTCTGTCTAAAACTATTTTCTTAAAATTATTATTTTTATTGATTATTAATTTAATTTGTTTTGAGTCTAATAAAGTTTCTATAAGTTTTTTAGCTTCATTTATAAAATCATCAATAGAAAATTCTTCCTCAGATAATGTAATAATGCCTGATTCCAAAGCATGTACATTTCCAATATCTTTAGAAATTTTTTGTAATCTATCTGAATCAAAAGTTATTTTTTCTAAAAAATATTCAAAATCATCTTTATTATCAATTTTTATACTATTTTTTAATGCTTCAACGTTTAATTGAATTGAAGTAACTGGAGTTTTTAATTCATGTGAGGTATTAGCAAAAAATTCTTTCCTAATTTTATCCATATAAAAGATATCAGTTATATCTTTTATAAACAAAATAATTGTTTCTTCTATCTTTAAAGATCTTAAATTAAAATGTTTTTCTGGAAAATTAGTTTGTATATTTTTATTATTTACATTAGTTGAAGATGATTCTACAAATTCAAGTATTTCAATGTTAGTTGAAATATCAGTCAATTTATTTATACTTGGGATGTTTGATATGTTTATATCAAATAATTCTAATGCTTTTTTATTTATACTTTTTACATTTCTTTTTGAATCCAAAAATAATATTCCCTCATCGAAATAATCTTTAGAAAGATTATAAAGCAATCCAAATTCATTATTTATTTTTAGGTCAGATTTGAGTTCAATTATGTTGTCCTTTAATAACTTATTAGTTGTATTCAAATCATCTATAAAATTTAGTTTAGAATTAGTGTCATTGAAAATCATTTTAATATTATTATTTAATAAATTTATCTTAGCTTTTACAACATAAATTGTAAAAATATTGAATAAAAATAAAAGAATAAAAACACAAAGAAGTAAAAATAAATTATCAGAAAAAATTAAGATTAGTAAAAAAGATATGAATAATATATTGGTCCCTAATAATAGAACTATTTTAGTATATGAAAGTTTAGGTATATTCTGCTTTAAATTAATTTCTTTTTACTCCACATTTGCTTTATAACCCACCCCTCTTACAGTCAAAATTTTTTTAGGTTTAGAATTATTTTCTTCGATTTTTTCCCTAATCCATCTAACGTGAACATCAACTGTTCTTGTGTCTCCAAAATAGTCAAATCCCCATATATCCTGAACCAATTTTTCCCTTGTATATACTTTGCCAGGATTACTCATTAATACATATGCAAGATCAAATTCTTTAGGTCTAAAAAATTTCACATCACCATCAATTTTTATTTCTCTCTTTTCCAAATCAAATGAAACTCCCAAATGATTGAAGTTTTTTTTTGAAACATTTTTGTAATTTTCAAAGGATATTTTATTCCTTCTTATATTTGATTTTATTCTTGCCAAAAGTTCAGGCATGCTAAATGGTTTAGAAACATAGTCATCTGCTCCAAGTTCTAAGCCTAAAACTTTATCTATATCAGTATCTCTAGCCGTAATCATTATTATTGGAGTGTTTATATTCTCATATCTAACTCTTTTACATATTTCCATTCCATCTAAATTTGGCAACATAATATCTAACAGAATAAGATCAAATGGATTTTGTAGAATAGTGTCTAAAGCATCTATTCCGTTTTCTTCTAAGCTAACAGAATAGTTTTCAGCAATAAGATTATATCTTAATGCATCTCTGATACTTTTATCGTCTTCAACTATTAGAACTCTAGGTTTTTGCGGTAACGATAACATTAAATAAATCAGTTTTTTTTAATATTATATATACCCTTATTACAAAGATATATTAAGAGTCAATTAGGAAATCTTTGTTTTTTTTCTCCTAGAAGGATTAGAAAAAGAATTTTTACTAAATCCGCACATAAGACAGGTTATCGATTTACCTTGTGAATCTTGATTATATTCAATTGTTCCCTTAGTACATTTTGGGCATGAATTAAAATAAAGCATAATAATTTAAATCTATGTTTTTCAAAGATATTAATTATTAAGTTTAAAAATTGCATTATAGATTAATTACAAGTTTAGTTAAAAACTGCATAATAATAATAAAAATTTGATATTATTAATTCAATGGTAACTGCATCTAAAACTAATACAAAATCTCCAGTAAAAGGATTATTTTTATTTTTTATCTCGTTCATTTTTTCAATGAGTGTTTTAATATATTTCTTTGCATGGGATTCTGCGAATAAAATCAATCAAAATAAAGACTATCAAGTTTCATGGCTTGAAGGGGGGAGTATCTTTATATGTCCTCTTCATTAAGGAAAATAAAAAATAGCATATCTGAAATTGATTTTAAGCATTATGGATGGGTAATAGTTGCTGTTGGTGCAATTGCACAAATGATAGGTTCTGCTATAAGAATGGCCTTTGGAATTATAATCGATCCACTAGTAGAAGAATTTTCTTGGGATCCTAAATCTATAGGAATAGCATATGCAATCATGTCAATAGTAACTGCGTTTTCATCTCCTATAGCCGGATATGCTTCAACTATTATTGGAGCTAGAAAAACTATGTATATAGGATTATTATTATTCCTAATAGGGATGTTATGGACAGCACTTGCATCATCTATCTTAGAATTTTATATATCATATGGAATAATATTTGGATTTGCACAATCAATGTTCTTAGTTCCTGTTATTCCTGCTGTTGCTGTTTGGTTTAAAACTCGCTTAGGACTTGCCACTGGATTAATTATTGGGATGTGGAGTTTAGGTCCTGCATTAGTAATTCAAATTATGGGAATAATGTTAGATGCTGTGGGTTGGCAAACAACTTTTATAGTTAGTGGGGTTGTAGGAACTGCAATAATGATTGTTGCTCTTCAATTTTTCAGGAATACACCAAGTGATAAAAACCTATTGCCTTATGGAGCTAAAGATATAGATAAAATTAAAGATTCAAAGGATAATAAATCAAATAATTTTTCTCTAAATTTACAAAATGTAATTTATAAAACTAATGCATTTTGGAGCTTAATGAACATTCACTTTTTGGGTTGTGTCGGACATGCAGTGATACTAATTGGCCTAGTTCCACTTATGACAAGTAAAGGTATAAGTTATACAGATTCTGTTTTTTGCTTGACTCTAATAATGATAGTTTCAATGACTACTAGATTTATAACACCAATACTAGGAGATGGTATAAATCCTAAAACAATAATGTTTCTAGCTTTCTTAGGGCAAGGATTATTTGTTATTCCATGGGCATTCACAGAGAGCAAATGGATGTTTTATTTAGTAGGAATATTATGGTCTATTCCTTATGGAGGAGAAGGAACTTTATTTCCAATAATGAACAGAAGATATTATGGATTTTTCCCTATGGATACTACTTACGGTTGGCAAATTTTAGCTGCAAGTTTAGGCATGGCATTAGGAGGTTTTATTCCAGGATTAGTTTTTGATGTAACCGGTGGATATGAATTAGCAATTTGGATTTCAGCATTTTTCTCTTGTTTTGGGGCTATAGTAATTCTTACCCTGGAAACTACGAAAAAAGTTTTATCTCCATCATTTGATAATCTCTAATAAACATACAGGAGAAGGGATCTGTATTTTCTGACCTGTATATTTTAAATTACCGCTTTCTTTATCAATATAAAAACTAGAAATATTATCAGAATTCTCGTTTGCAACTAG